>Ga0256405_10000961_pt1 | contig 86456 bp, 73 predicted proteins | sample RumenRJG_02DNA_FD_189096 | JGI IMG/M metagenome (GOLD analysis project Ga0256405, IMG submission 189096) | Bovine rumen microbial communities from Lethbridge, Alberta, Canada - RJG_02 | ecosystem: Host-associated > Mammals > Digestive system > Stomach > Rumen | place: Canada: Alberta... | reverse complement strand
TCCTTCCGCCAACCGTGCTTTTATGATCGGCAACAGCTCTTGTACTTTCTCATACTTTCTTGCCATATTTTTACCCCCTGATGTAGTACTCCTATTTTCCTACATCAGGGGGCTTTTTGTCTATTGTCCGTTTTTACTGGTTCGGTTCAGGAAAGAGAGATCCGTTTTTTTATCGGTCTGTGCGGAAGATCGAGAGGAGATTCTTCTCGTCAAACATGTTGTTGTACGCAAGCTGACTGTAGAGGGCCAGAGCTTCCGCCTCCTCTCCCTCCGCCTCGGATACGGGCAGGAAAGTGCCCGCCGCGGGGGAATAATAGCCCAGGCTGTTGATGACCGGGATTGTTTTTTCCAGCTGCGCCAGCATCCGGTTATAGCCCGGAGGCGTCATGCCCGCGGCCTCATAAACGTAGCTGCTCAGATAATTGAGGCTGGTCAGTTCGATCTCCTTTTCCGGGATGTCATAATTTGTCCAGATCAGAAACGGCACCCGGTATTCCAGTTCCAGCTCGTCCAGCGTCTCCGGCATATGGCCGAAGAGCTCCTCCGTCAGCTCATCCTCCAGATTCGGCTGGTGGTCCCCGTAGAAGACCAACACCACGTCCTCCTCCACCTGAGAGAAATATGTGATCAGATAGGACAGGGCCTCGTCCGAGTCCCGGATCAGGGTGAGGTACTGGTCCGCCACGGGATAGTCCTGCGACAGTCCCGTCAGATGCACCCGGCTGGGATAAAGTGACTCGTCATAGTTATAGTAGCCATGGTTCTGCATGGTGACGCCGAAGATAAAGAGCGGCTCCTGGTTCTGCTTTGCCTGCTCATAGTGCTCGATGAGCCGCTTGTACATCCCGAGATCTCCCACATAGTCCCGCACCAGCTCCGCATCCTCGAAGTCTTCCAGGAAATAACTCTCGTCAAAACCCAGCAAAGGATAGACGCGGTTTCGCATATAGCCGCCGCTGAGGTAGGGGTGCATGGCGAGGCAGGTGTACCCCCGCTCCTTCAGCACCGAGACCATGGAATAAGTCGGCCGATGGATGTACTGCTGAAAAGGGATGGCCCCCGTGGGCAGCAGGCCCATGGTGTTGCCGGTGAGAAATTCATATTCCGAGTTCGGCGTGGTACCGCCATAGACCGATACTTGGGCAAAGCCGCGGACGGTGTTCTCCCGCAGGGAGTCCACGAAGGGCATAACTTCCTCGTCCGTCCGAAAGGCGGGCCCCAGCGTGCGCAGATCCGCAAAGGACTCGTTCATGATGACGATGATGGTGGGGGCGGGCTCCCCTTCCTCCGCCTCCGCACCAGCGGTCAGCGCTTCCAGCGCGTTCAGATCATAGCCCTCCGGCTTTCCGATCCGGCTCAGCTGTACCAGCCGCATGAAATTGACAAAGGTCCCGTTATAGTAGGTGCCCATATGGGCCCACTGGTAGTTGGGGAGTGAACTCAGCTGGGAGAAAAACAGCGCCGCCATCAGGCAGACGGCCGGAACCGAAACCAAGGTCAGCCTGACCCGAGGCAGCTTCGGCAGCACCAGGGCGGACGCGCCAAAGAGATAGAGAAGCACGATCAGCCAGGCCCGGACCAGATTCAGATTGGGCGACAAGTCATAGTTGCCCACCACGCTCAGTGCGGTCTTTGCCACATACAGATCTGCCGGCAGCAGATCCATCCCGCGGCACTTGAACACATAGAAATTGACTGTGGCAAACAGCATCAAAACCGTCATCCCCATGCAGAGCGCCGGGAAGGGTCTGGCCAGGAGCAGCAGCGACAGCAACAGTACCGCCAGGCAGAACAGAACGCCGAGGGCCATGGCCTTCAAGGAGAGATAGTTCAGCCCGCCCTGTGAGCTCTGGCTGCAGTAGTACGTCACGCAGGCGGCCCCCAGCAGCACAGCCGGCAAAAGCAGCCGCTGCAGGTCAGCCGAGTTTGGGAAGCGCACCGCGCCCACCGCCAGAAACAGCAGCGCGAACACAGCCAGCGAGGTATACCACGCGCCGCAGAGATACTGCGCCGCGACGGATAGGACGGCAAAAAAAGCGCCCAGCACAAAACGCCGGCTTTTCACTTGTATTTTGGGAAGCAGGGCTATGAGCAAGGGCATACGACAGATCCTTTCTGTGCGGGAACCATTTGGAAGCAATATGAAATTATATCGCAGAGCATAAAAAACATCAAGGGAAAATCAAAACACCGTCCCGCGGAGATCGCGAAACGGCGTTTTTCAGTCTGACTTACAGTCCCTTTGTGTTCAGCGCGCGCATGGCGTTGAGTACCGCCAGCACCATCACGCCCACATCCGCGAAGATGGCGGCCCACATGCCGGCCAGGCCCAGGGCGCCCAGCAGCAGGCAGCCGAACTTGACGGCCAGGGCAAACACGATGTTCTGATAGACGATACGCAGGCACTTGCGGGCGATCTTGATGGCCTTGGAGATCTTCAGCGGGTCGTCGTCCATGAGCACAATGTCCGCCGCTTCAATGGCGGCGTCGGAGCCCAGGGCGCCCATGGCGATGCCGATGTCCGCCCGGGAGAGGACCGGCGCGTCGTTGATGCCGTCGCCCACGAACGCAAGTCTCGCCTTGGGGTCCTGCTTTTCCAGCATCTGCTCCACCAGGGCTACCTTGTCCCCGGGCAGCAGTCCGCTGTGGTACTCGTCGATGCCGACACGCTCGGCCACCTGCTTCGCGGCACTCTCAGCGTCGCCGGTGAGCATCACGGTCTTCTCCGCACCGGCGGCACGCAGAGCCGCCAGGGCTTCCTTCACGTCGTCCTTCTCCACGTCGGAGATCAGGATATGCCCGGCGTACTGCCCGTCCAGCGCCACATGGATCACCGTGCCCGCACTGCGGCAGGGGATAAACGGCACCCCAAGCTGATCCATCAGCTTGTCGTTGCCCGCGGCGACGCGCACCCCGTCCACCGTGGCGAGCACCCCGCGGCCGCCGATCTCCTCGATATCGGTGACCCGGCTGCGGTCCGGCTCCCTGCCGTAGTGTCGGCGCAGGCTCTGGCTGATGGGGTGGGAGGAGGCACACTCGGCCAGAGCCGCGTACTCGATGAGCGTGTTCTCGTCGATCTCACAGTGGTGGATGCCGCTGACCTCGAAGACGCCGCGGGTGATGGTGCCGGTCTTGTCGAAGACCACGGTCTTCACCTGGGAGAGGGTCTCCAGGTAGTTGGAGCCCTTGACCAGGATGCCCTCCCGGCTGGCCCCGCCGATGCCGGCAAAGAAGCTCAGAGGGATGGAAATGACCAGCGCGCAGGGGCAGCTGATGACCAGGAAGGTCAGCGCCCGGTAGATCCACACGCTCCAGAGGGCGCTCTGGCCCAGCAGCAGCCGCACCAGCGGCGGCAGCAGCCCCAGAGCCAAAGCCCCGAAGACCACGGCGGGGGTATAGACGCGGGCAAATTTGGAAATGAAGTTTTCCGAGCGCGACTTGTGCGCGCTGGAGTTTTCCACCAACTCCAGGATCTTGGCCACGGTGGACTCCCCGAATTCCCGGGTGGTCTGCACGCGGATCAGGCCCGTCATGTTGATGCAGCCGCTGACCACCTCGTCCCCCTCGCGCACGTCCCGTGGGAGGCTCTCGCCGGTGAGGGCGGCGGTGTTGACGGTGGAGACACCCTCGATGACGAAGCCGTCGATCGGGATGCGCTCGCCGGGCTGGACCACGATGATGCTCCCCACGGCCACCTCGTCCGGGTCCACCTGTTCCAGCTTTCCGTCCACCTCGATGTTCGCATAGTCCGGGCGGATATCCATCAGCGCGGAGATGCTGCGCCGGCTCTTGCCCACGGCGATGTTCTGGAACAGCTCGCCGATCTGGTAGAAGAGCATGACGGCCACGGCCTCGTTGAAGTCGCCGCTGCGCTCGTAGATGGCAAGACCGATGGCGCCCAGCGTCGCCACCGCCATAAGGAAATTCTCGTCAAAGACCTGCTTGTTGCCGATGCCCAGGGCTGCTTTGCGCAGGATGTCCCAGCCGATGGTGACATAGGCCGCGGCATACAGCACCAGCTTTGCCCACATCGGCAGAGGCAGGATATTGACCAGGATCAGCAGCACCGCCGAGACGGCGATGCGCCGGAGCATCTTTTTCTGTTTTCTGTTCATGGAGGTTTCCTCCTGTTTCTGTTCGATGAAAGCGCCCCTCTTTCACAGAGGGGCGTTGGGATCAGAAGAAGATTTCGCAGTCGGGCTCCACCTTGCGGCAGGCCTTCAGCACATCCTGCATGACCTTCTTGGGGTCGGCGCCCTCCTCAAACTCCACGTTCATCTTCAGGCTCATAAAACTGACGGTGGCGTCCTTGACGCCGGCGGTCTTCCTGGCGGCCTGCTCCATGAGGTTTGCACAGTTGGCGCAGTCGACTTCGATCTTATAGCTCTTTTTCATGGCGGTTCTCCCTTTCTGTGAAAATTAACAATTAAGCGCTTGTTTAATTTATTCTGCTTGAAGTATACTTGCGGTGAAACGGAAAGTCAACGCCCCGGGCGCACACACTTCCAAAAGGGAGAAAAGCATTTCCGAAAAGGAGAAAACCATGGAACCTCAGCTTCTGCCCCACGACCACGGCAACGGGAAAAAGGCCGCCTTTCTGCGCCATCAGCTGCTGCGCGGCGGGGAGTTTTCCGCCGTTGCGGAGGTCTTTTCCCTGCTGGACGACTGCAGCCGTCTGCGCATCTTCTGGCTGCTCTGCCACTGTGAGGAGTGCGTTCTGAACATCTCCGCCATGACAGAGATGTCCAGTCCCGCCGTCTCCCACCATCTGCGCCTGCTGCGGGAGGCCGGTCTGGTCTCCACCCGCCGGGAAGGCAAGGAGGTCTACTATCGCGCCTCCGACACGCCCACCTGCAAGCTGCTGCACTCCGTGATCGAAAAGGTGATGGAAATCTCCTGCCCCCAGCTGGGTGAAGAGGATGAGGAGCGCGACGCCCCGACCTTCACCGCCGAGCAGGTGGAAACCGTGCGCCGCATGCATGACGAGCTGCTGCAGCACCCGGAAAGGCGCCTGACGATTGAGGAGTTGTCCCACAAATACCTTATGAACCCCACCACGCTGAAGGAGGCCTTCAAGGCGGTGTACGGGGATTCCCTCGCCTCCCACATGAAGGAACACCGGCTGGAAAAGGCCGCGGAACTCCTGCGCCGCAGCGACGAGAGCGTCTCCGCCGTGGCCGCCGCTGTGGGCTACGACAGCCCCAGCCGCTTCTCCGCCGCCTTCCGGGACCGATTCCATCTGCTGCCCACGGAGTACCGCAAGCAGTTTAAATAATTCTGCCTATTTTAACTTATGGTAATAGTTTTATGTAAATTGATTTATGTATATAATATTATGTCTTGCCCGGCCGCTGCCCGTCCGTGCGCAGACGGCAAAGCGCCGGATTCCGGAGGCCGAAAAGCCTTGAATTTTGGAGGATTCACGGATTGACAAGACCTCGATATCTGGTAGAATAAAGCAAAATTTTATATGTTGGGGGTAATATCATATGGGTCTCAGCGAACTCTATGCCAGCCGTTTTGTGGGTGAAGGCCTGACCTTTGACGATGTGCTTCTGGTCCCGGCGAAGAGCGATGTGCTCCCCGCGGACGTGGATCTCACCACGAAGCTCACCAACAAGATCAAGCTCAACATCCCGGTCATCAGCGCCGCCATGGATACCGTCACCGAGTACCGCATGGCCATCTCCGTGGCCAGAGAGGGCGGCATCGGCGTCATCCACAAGAACATGTCCATCGACCAGCAGGCCGAGCAGGTGGACATGGTCAAGCGCTCCGAAAACGGCGTCATCACCAATCCCTTCTCCCTCTCTGCCGAGCACACCCTCGGCGACGCGGACGCCCTGATGGCAAAGTTCCGCATCTCCGGCGTGCCCATCGTGGACGAGGACGGCAAGCTCATCGGTATCATCACCAACCGCGACATGAAGTTTGAGACCGACATGTCCCGCCGTGTGGACGAGGTCATGACCAAGGAGGGCCTGATCACCGGGCTCGTGGGCACCACCCTGGACGAGGCCAAGACCATCCTGCAGCGCAACCGCATCGAGAAGCTCCCCATTGTGGACAAGGATTACAAGCTCCGCGGCCTGATTACCATCAAGGATATTGAGAAGGTCCTGAAGTACCCCAACTCCGCCAAGGATTCCGCCGGCCGTCTGCTCTGCGCCGCGGCCATCGGCGTGACGGGCGACGTGCTCGACCGCGCCGGCGCCCTGATCGACGCGGGCGTGGACGTGCTTGTGCTCGACAGCGCCCACGGCCACTCCGCCAACATCATGCGCGTGGCGGGTCAGGTCAAGGAGCGCTTCCCCGAGATCCAGCTGGTGGCCGGCAATGTCGCCACCGCCGAGGCCACCGAGGCCCTCATCAAAGCCGGCGCTGACTGCGTCAAGGTCGGTATCGGCCCCGGCTCCATCTGCACCACCCGCGTGGTGGCCGGCATCGGCGTGCCCCAGATCTCCGCCGTCCTGGCCTGCGCCGAGATGGGCTCCAAGTACGGCATCCCCGTCATCGCCGACGGCGGCATCAAGTACTCCGGCGACATCGTCAAGGCCCTCGCCGCCGGCGCCCACGTGGTCATGATGGGCTCCATGCTGGCGGGCTGCGAGGAGGCCCCCGGCGAGATGGAGGTCTTCCAGGGACGCCAGTTCAAGGTCTACCGCGGCATGGGCAGCCTGGGCGCCATGGCCAAGGGCTCCAAGGACCGCTACTTCCAGCAGAACAACAAGAAGCTGGTGCCCGAGGGCGTGGAGGGCCGTGTGCCTTACCGCGGACCTGTCAGCGAGACCATCTATCAGATGATGGGCGGCCTGCGCTCCGGCATGGGCTATGTGGGCGCCCACAACATCGAGGAGCTGCGCACCGACAGCAAGTTTGTCCGCATCACCTCCGCCGGTCTCAAGGAGAGCCACCCCCACGACATCTACATCACCAAGGAAGCGCCCAACTACACCATGAATCCGTGATCGAAAACAAGACGCAAACAGGGGAACTTTTTCGAAAGTTCCCCTGTTTGCATAGATTGAACGTAAAGGGGGTCTCCCCGTCCCCCTTCACAATCCCCCTTGCTAAAAGGGGGTTGTCTGCAGTCTGAAAAACGCCGGATGATTTCTCATCCGGCGTTTTTTTGCGGCTTGCTTACTTGTCCAGATAGCACTTCAGCAGCTCCTGCATCAGTTCATCCCGGTCGATGCGGCAGATGAGCGTGCGGGCGTTGTTGTAGTTGGTGATGTAGGTCGGATCCTCGGAGAGGATGTAGCCCACAATCTGGTTGATGGGGTTGTAGCCCTTGACCATCAGGGAATTGTAGACGGAGGAGAGAATCTCCTTCATCTCAGCCTTCGAGTCAAGCGCGGTAAATTTTCTGGTGGCGTCTTCCATGGATCTGCCCCTCCTCTTTTCGTCGCTCTATGGCTCCATTATAGCAGAAAAGGTTGTCAAGGCAAGTCAAAAAACGGCGAAAATTCGTTAAGAAAGCTTAAATTTTTTCAAGTATCTCAGCGCATGACCGCGTTGAACTTCTCCTTCAGGGCCGTGAGGACGGCGGCGACGGTCTCCTCGGCGTGGTCGTCGGTGAGGGTCTGGTCGTCGGAGCGCATGGTCAGCGAGAAGGCCACGGACTTCATGCCGGCGGCGATGTGGCTGCCGGTGTAGACGTCGAAGAGGGCGCAGTCCTTCAGGTACTCGCCGCCGCTGGAGAGGATGCACTGCATCAGCTCGCCCACGGGGATCTTCCGGTCGCAGACCACGGCGATATCGCGGGTGACGGAGGGGAAGCGCGGCAGGGGCTTGTAGACCGGCCGTCCGCCCTTGACGGCATCCAGCGCGTCAAAGCTCAGCTCCGCGCAGTAGAACTCCGCGTCCACGCCGTAATTGGCGGCCACCATCGGGTGGATCTGGCCGAGCACGCCCAGCTCCTTCTCGCCGGCATAGACCCTGGCACAGCGGCCGGGGTGGTAGGAGGGATTGCTCTTCTCGGCGGCAAAGCGCACGTTCTTGACGCCCAGATCCCGCAGCAGCGCCTCCACCCAGCCCTTGAGCACGAAGAAGTCCGTCTTGGGGCCGTAGGCGCCCAGGGAGACGATCTTGGGCTCGTCGGCGAGACCGTCTTCACGCTTGAGGTAGATGCGGCCGATCTCGTACAGGGCGGCAGACTTGTTGCGGTAGTTGTAGTTTCTCGTCAGAATCTCCAGCATGGAGGGCAGGATCGTGGTGCGCATGATGGAGGTGTCCTCACCCAGGGGGTTGAGGATCTTCAGGGAGTCCCGCAGGGGGGAGTCGGCCGGCATGCGGATCTTGTCATAGTAGCTGGGGCTGATGAAGGAATAGGTGATGATCTCGTCGAGCCCCATGCTGCGGCAGGCCGCGCCGATCTGGCGCTCCAGCTGCTGCAGCTCGGTGTAGCCGCCGGCGGTGGTGCCGCCGCCGGAGAAGGCGGTGGGGATCTCGTTGTAGCCGTAGAAGCGGGCCACCTCCTCGGCGATGTCGGAGTAGTGCTCCACGTCGCCGCGCCAGGAGGGCACATGGATGGTGTCGCCGTCGAGGGTGAAGCCCAGGCGCAGGAGGATGTCACGCATGGCGGCCTCGTCGATGTCGGTGCCGAGCAGGGCGTTGACCTTCTCCGGCTCCAGCTTGACGGTGGTCTCCTTCAGGGGCTGGGGCAGCACGTCGATGACGCCCTCCACCACTTCGCCGCAGCCCAGCAGCTCGATGAGCTCGCAGGCGCGCTGCACGGCGGCATAGGTGTTCTGGGGGTCCAGGCCCTTCTCGTAGCGGGCGGAGGCGTCGGTGCGCATGCCGAGAGCCGTGGCGGTGCGGCGGATGGAGGTGCCGTTGAAGTTGGCAGACTCAAAGAGCACCATGCCGGTGTCGCCCACAATTTCACTGTTTGCGCCGCCCATGACGCCGGCCACGCCCACGGGCTTTTCGGTGTCGCAGATGCAGAGCATGGAGGTGGAGAGCTTGCGCTCGTTGCCGTCCAGAGTCTGGATGGTCTCGCCCTCTCTGGCGCAGCGCACATGGATTTCCCCGTCCTTGACACAGGAGAAGTCAAAGGCGTGCATGGGCTGGCCGTACTCCATCATGACATAGTTCGTGATGTCGACGATGTTGTTGATGGGGCGCATGCCGGCGTTGCGGATGCGCTCACGCATCCAGGCGGGAGACGGGGCGATCTTCACGTTCTTGACCATGCGGGCGGTGTAGCGCACGCAGAGGGGATCCTCGATGAAGATCTTGGCCATGTCGTTGATATCGCCGCCGGCCTCGGCCTTTACCACGGGCTCGTGGAGCTTCAGCTCCTTGTTGAAGGTGACGGCGGCCTCGCGGGCCAGGCCGATCATGCACAGGCAGTCGGGCCGGTTGGGGGTGATTTCAAACTCCACCACGTGGTCGTCCAGGCCCAGGAGCACGCCCATGTCGTCCCCGGGCTTGCAGTCCTCATGCAGGATCAGGATGCCGTCGGTGATGCAGTGGGGGAACTCCTCCTGCTTTGCCCGCAGATCCTCGGGGGTGAGGACGGCGTTCTTCGCGGTGTCGTAGGCCACCAGGTCGCCCTCGTGCAGGTTCTGGCAGTCAAAGACCGCCTCCACATCCGCGCTGCCCACGTCCAGCACCGTGTCCCAGAGATTGACGCCCGCGGGGGCCACGGCCTTGACCGCGGCGCAGATCACCTTGCCGAAGACCTTGTCGCCGGCCTTGATGTCGGCGGGGATGGAGGGCTTGGCGGGGTCGATGGGGTGGTAGTCGTTCAAAAGGGCGGCGGGCTTGATATCGCCGTAGGGGAAGTCGTGGGTGGTGCAGGCCAGCTCCTTGAGGGAGCAGAGCATACCGTCGGACTCCACGCCGCGGAGCTTGCCGCGGGTGATCTTCGCGCCGCTGGGCAGCAGGGAGTTGTGCAGGGCCGCGGGGACCAGGTCGCCCACATGCACGTTCCAGGCGCCGGTGCAGATCTGGACGGGCTCAGCCGCGCCCACGTCGATCTGGGCCACCAGCATGTGGTCGGAGTTGGGGTGCTTCTCCAGCTTGACGATGCGGCCGACCACGACGTTTTTGATGCTCTCGCTCAGGTCACGGGTGACCTCCACTTTGGAACCGGAGACGGTCATGGCCTCGGCAAAGGCCCGGTCGCCCACCTCATCGAGGGGCAGATCCACATACTCATTGAGCCATTTTCTCGATAAATCCATCTGCTTGTCCTCCCTTAAAACTGCTCCAGGAACCGCACGTCGTTCTCGAAGATCAGACGCAGGTCCGTGATCTTATACTCGCCCATGGCCAGGCGTTCCAGGCCCATGCCAAAGGCCCAGCCGGAGTACACGTCCGGGTCGATGCCGCAGCCGGAGAGAACCTTGGGGTGCACCATGCCGGCGCCCAGGACCTCGATCCAGCCCTCGCCCTTGCAGGTGGGGCAGCCCTTGCCGCCGCACTTGTGGCACTGGATGTCCAGCTCACAGCTGGGCTCGGTAAACGGGAAGTGGTGGGGGCGGAAGCGGGTGACGGTGCCCTTGCCGTAGATCTTCTCCACCACGAGGTTGAGCGTGGCCTTCAGGTCCGCCATGGTGACGCCCTTGTCGATGACCATGCCCTCGATCTGGTGGAACATGGGAGAGTGGGTGGCGTCCACCTCGTCCTTGCGGTAGACGCGGCCGGGGGCGATCATGCGGATGGGGAGGGGCTTGGTCTCCATGGCGTGTACCTGCATGGGAGAGGTCTGGGTGCGCAGGAGGATCCTGCCGTCCTCGGTGAAATAGAAGGTGTCGGTCCAGTCGCGGGAGGGATGGCCCTCGTCGATGTTGAGCTTGGTGAAGTTGTAGTCGGCCAGCTCCACCTCGGGTCCGTCCACGATCTCAAAGCCCATGCCGATGAAGATGTCCTTGATCTGATCCAGGACGTTGTACATGGGGTGCTTGTGGCCGGCAGGCTGTTCGACACCGGGGAGGGTGACGTCCAGGGTCTCTTTTTCCAGCTTTCTTTCCAGCATGACCTTGCCCAGCTCCGTCTTGCGCTGCTCGATGGCACTCTCGATCTCACTGCGCAGCTGGTTTGCCAGCTGGCCCATGACCGGGCGCTCCTCGGCGGACAGCTTGCCCATCTGGCGAAGGATGGCGGTCAGCTCGCCCTTTTTGCCCAGGTACTTGACGCGCAGCGATTCCAGCACCTCCGGATTGTCGGAGGCGTTGATTGCCTGAATGGAAGCCTCTCTGAGGCTCTGCATGAGTTCTTTCATACAATCTCTCCTAAAAAAAGTTTCAATTACATCAGCTGCAGGTGCTGCAGACAAATATGGTTTTCTCCCCGAAGGTTTTTAGTCGTTTTTGAGGCAGCTTTGCCGCTTCAAAAACACCCTAAGCCGAGCAGGGCGAGGCCTCGTGTCGACCAAACGCGGCGCGTCACGCCCCGCCGCGTGCGATAAACGCGAGTCTCTCGATTGTGAAACGGCGTTTCGCAATCGATAAAAAAAGCTTTCATCCCGACAGGGACGAAAGCAGAACTTCCGCGGTACCACCCACGTTCGGCCAAAGGCCGCACTCACACGGCTTAACGCGCCGCACACGCCGGGGATTGGCCGGTGCTCCCGGGCGAACCAAGCGCCTCTCCTTTCCGCAGGCTTTCAGCCGCCGGCCCGCGGTCTCTGATAAGGAGGGGGGACGCTATTTTCCCGTTCCTCGCAACAACAAAAAGAAATGTAGCACATTTCGCCCGGCTTTGCAAGCCCCATTTGCGCATTTTGCGCACCATACGGGCATAGTTTTTAGCAAAGCTTTCATTTGTCAGGAGGAAACCATGAGACGATTCTGCCTGCTGCCGCTGCTGCTGATCTGCTGTCTGACGCTCACCGCCTGCTCCCGCAGCCGTTCGGAGGAGGCCGTGCGGGATTTTGCCGTGCGGCTCAACGAGACCGAAACGCTGTCCTTCACCGCCGGGGTGCGGGCCGAGTACGCCAAAAAGACCGCGCGCTTTACGCTGCGCTATGAAGAGGACGAGACCGGCGGGCGCGTCACCGTGCTGGCCCCGGAGCTGATTCAGGGCATCTCCGCCCACGTCAGCCCCGGCTCCACCACCCTGGAATACGACACGGTGGTGCTGGACACGGGGTCCCTGGACTCGCTGGGGCTTTCTCCCCTGTCCTCCCTGCCGGCGGCGGTGCGGGCCATGCGCCTGGGCCACATCGACTCTGTCTGGGAGGAGGACGGCAGGAGAGTTGCCCAGTTTGAGCCGGACGATCAGCTCCGGTGTACGGTCTGGTTTGAAAAGGACGGTATGCGCCCGGTGCGCGCCGAGCTCATGACCGACGGCCGCGTCACGGTCTACCTGGAGTTTCGCGACTGGTCGGAGGGGCCGGGCGCCCCGGAGACCGCCGCGCCGCCTGTGGAGACAGAATAAGAATCGTCGAACGCCCCGTTGCCGAGAACGGGGCGTTCGTTTTTCATTGTGTACACAGCTGCGTCTGCACCTCTTCGAGCACCTGCTCCATCTCGTCAAAGTGCTGCTCCATCTCACGGGCCAGCTTGAACTGCGCCCGGCAGCGGTCCAGGTTCTGGGTCGGGTATTCGATGGAGAAGTACTTGTCCCCCATCAGATAGTCCGTCAGAAAGCGCATGCCGCACTCCACCGTCATGGTGTAGGCCCCCAGGGGCAGGGAGCGGACCTCCGCCTGGGTGAGACTGGGACAGGCCTCCAGGAAGCCGCGGGCAAAGGCCCGGAAGCGTCCCAGATCCAGCCGCACCTTTTCCAGATCCTTCTCGTCGTCGGCTGCGGTGGATGCCCCAAAGCGGATGGCGTCGCCGAAGTCGTAGGCGGCAAGGCCCGGCATCACCGTGTCCAGGTCGATGACGCAGAGGGCGCGGCCGGTGTTTTCGTCCATCAGCACGTTGTTGATCTTGGTGTCGTTGTGGGTGGCGCGGACGGGCAGCTCCCCCGCCTCCAGACTGCGCTGGAGCCGACAGGCCCGCTCTTCGCGCTGAAGCAAAAACGCGATCTCCGGGCCGACCTCGGCTCTTCTGCCGCAGACGTCGGCCTCCACGGCCTGCCGGAAGGCCCCGAAGCGGGCGGGCGTGTTGTGGAAGTTTACGATGGTCTCCTCCAGCTCGCTTGCCGGGAAGTCCCGCAGGGCGTATTGGAAGGCGCCGAAGCCCCGGCCGCTCTCATAAAACTGCCCGTCGTTCTCGGCATACTGGTGGCAGACGCTGTTTTCCACGAAGCGGTAGATGCGCCAGGCCCCGCCGCAGCCGTCGTCGTAATAGCTCTTGCCGTCCCTGGTGTCGATGTAGTGGATCATGGTCATGTCCTCCGCCCCGTCTTTTGAGAGGAAGGCGGTGATGCGGGACATGTTGTGCATGATCGCCTCCACATTGGGGAAGACATACTGGTTGATCCACTGGAGGATGTAGCGGGCGCCGGTGTCGGTGGTGACCAGGAAGGTCTCGTTGATGTGGCCGCTCTTGACCGGCTCGAAGGAGACGGCGCTGCCGTCCGTGGGAAACTGGCGGAAGATCAGGCGTTTGTCCTTTTTCCTCTCCCGTCTGAGCAGCAGGAGCACCGGCACAAAGCACGTCAGCAGCACCAGCGCCGCCGCGAGGAAGATGCCCGGGGTGGGCACGGTCTTCACCTGGCCCAGCTCCACATAGGTGCTGTCGCTGCCGCGGATCACCGCCGCTCCGACAGCCGGGCCGATCACCATGGGCAGCAGCACCGCAAAGATCATGCGGATGCCCTGGAAGTGGCCCACCCGGTCCCGGGGCGTCCAGTCCCGGATGTTGGCGCCGAGGGCAGCGGTCATCATCATGTAGCCGCCCATCATCACGGTGCCGGCCATCATGACACCGGTGCTTTTTCTCACGAAGTACATGCCCGCAAGGCCCAGCAGCATCACCGCCGCCGCGGGGAAAACGAAGCGGGTCTTGCCGAAGCGGTCGATGAAGCGGCCGGAGATCACACTCACGGCGGAGGCAAGGATCAGCACCACGCCCAGAACGATGGCGTAATCCGTGATCCCCAGGTAGTTTTGCAGATAGATGATGAGAAACGGGAAGAACACCTGCACCGCCACGGAGAACAGGCAGAAGGCCGCAAAGGAGAGGTAGAGCTCGGGGTTGTCCCGCGCGACCCGGGGGGACAGGCCGTAGAGCAGGTTCCTCACGCCGCCGCTCGCATCGGTCTTCACCGCCTCGTCCCGGATCAGGAAGAGGGAGATCAGACCCACGGCGCTGACGGCCAGGCCGAAGATGCCGAAGAACTCCTTCCATCTCCCCTGCCGGGTCAGGCCGTCAAAGGCCCCGAAGATCACCAGCATGGAGATGAGCGGCAGAATGGCCAGCACACTCTCCGCCCGGCCCCGGTTGCTCTCGTCCGTCACATCGGTGACGTAGGCGTTGAAGGCCGCGTCGTTCGCGGTGGAGCCGAAGAAGGTCATCACGCAGTCCATGATCACCACCAGCGTGGCGGCCGCCGCCGCGGCGTTGGCCCCCGGGAAGAGCCGGGCGGCGTTTTCCGGGGTGATGAGGCCAAAGGCCGCCGTGGAGAGGCCCCACAGCAGATAGCCCCCGCAGATGAAGGCCTTGCGTTTTCCCAGCCTGTCGGACAGGGCGCCCATCAAAAGGGTCGTGACGGTCGCCGCGGCGGCGGACCAGCCCACCATGGCCGCGATGTACTTGGGGTCTGTGGAGATGGTGTTGTACAGGAACACGTTGAAGTACATGTTCTCAATGGTCCAGGCAAACTGCCCGAACAGTCCCACCAGCAGCAGCGCCGCCCATTTTCTCGCACCGAGCTTTGTTGTCATCGTTTTCTCTTCTCTCTGTTTCTTTCTTCCCTCAAGTGCAGAGGATGTTCACCAGCACCTGGACCGCCTGGTCCATGTGCTCGACACTGATGTGCTCAAAGGGGCCGTGGAAGGCAGCGCCGCCGGTGCCCAGGTTCGGGCAGGGCAGGCCGCGGAAGGAGAGCTGCGCCCCGTCTGTGCCGCCCCGGACGGGCGCGGTCACCGGCGTCAGCCCCGCCTTTTCGATGGCGCGCTCGGCACGCCGCACCACCTCCGGGTGGTCCCGCAGGATCTCCTCCATGTTGCGGTACTGCTCCGCAAGGTTCAGCTTCACGCTGCCCGGACCGTACTCCGCGTTCATGGCGCGCTCGATCTCCCGCAGCTTTTCACAGCGGGCCAGAAAGCGCGAGCGGTCGTGGTCCCGGATGATGTAGCGCAGGCGGGCGGAACTCACGCTGCCCTTGATGTCCACCAGGTGGAAATAGCCCTCGTAGCCCTCTGTCCTGGCGGGGGTCTCCGCCTCCGGCAGGAGGGCGTTGATGCGCGTGGCGATGTGTCCGGCGTTGACCATGATGCCCTTGGCGGAGCCGGGGTGGACGCTCACGCCGTGGATGCGGAAGCTGGCCGCGGCGGCGTTGAAGGTCTCGTAGTTGATCTCGTTGACGGCGTCGCCGTCCACGGTGTAGGCAAAGTCCGCGCCGAAGCGCTCCAGGTCCAGAAGGCTCGCCCCGTGGCCGATCTCCTCGTCCGGGGTAAAGCACACCGCCACGCCGCAGTGGGGCAGCTGCTCCCGGATCAGGCGCTCGCAGGCGGTCAGGATCTCCGCCACGCCGGCCTTGTCGTCCGCGCCGAGCAGCGTGGTGCCGTCGGAGGAGATGAGGGTGTGGCCGATGCAGTCCAGCAGGTCGGGGAAATCCCGGGTACGCAGCACACGCCCGCTCTCGCCCAGGGGCAGGTCCCGCCCGTCGTAGTGCAGGTACAGGAAGGGCCGGACCCCCTCGGCGCTGAAGTCCGGTGAGGTGTCGATGTGGGCGATCAGGCCGACCACCGGCTCCTGCTCCCGGCCCTGTGTCGCGGGCAGAAAGCCGTAGGTATAGGCGTGCTCATCCGTATAGACCCGTTCCAGTCCCAGGCGCGTCATCTCCTTGGCCAGGACGCGGGCCAGCCGGAACTGGCTGTCACTGCTGGGGGTGACATGCCCCCGCTCGCTGCTCTGGGTGTTGATGTTCACATAGCGCAGAAGTCTCTGATATGCTCTCATATTCCAATAACCTCGTATTGCCTTTATTGATAAATTTCCGCCGTAACGAAGAGCCTTCCCTTGCGGGAGCTGCCGCCGAAGGCGGTGAGCTTTCCCTTGCCCGCGCCCCGGAGGCTCAGCACATCCCCCTCGCTCACCGGCTGGTCGGTCTTGAGACATTCGGTGTAGTTGAGACTCACCAGTCCCGCCTCGATCTGCCGGGCGCTCTCCGTACGGGAGAGGCGGAACATCCCGGCGCAGACCGCGTCCAGACGCGGGCTCATCACCGTGAAGCTCCGCTCCTCGGTCTTTCTGGGCTGCAGCGGGACCCCGTCAAGGGGGATCTCCTCGGCCTTTACGCCGCAGCGGCCCACCTTCTCGATGGAGAGCATATGCCGCAGGACGCTGGGCTGACAGAACACATAGGCCGTCTCCCCCTGCACGAGGATGTCCCCGACCCACTCGCGGCCCACGCCCATGCCGAGGATGGCGCCCATGTAGTCCCGGTGCCCCGGTTCGCCGAAGGCGGCCTTCAGCCGGATGCAGCGGATGTGCTCCGCGATGTCCAGCTCGCTCTCCTCCATGTACTCCGGCAGGAAGAAGGCCATGGTGCGCTCCGCGTCGTCATAGCCGCCGGAAAAGACCATGCGGCTCAGGCGCAGGTCCGGGTCGTGCTCCAGGGCCCAGCGCTCCGCCGGGGTGAGAAAGCCCGTGTTGGTCAGGATGTATTTTTGTTCGCAGCGGCGGGCCAGATCCTCGCCGCGCTTGATGAGTTCAGTTTTTTCCATCGGCAAACCTCGTCCTGTGGGCGCCCTGATTGCTCGCGTCCAGTACCTTTCCGATCTGCTCCAGCGTCCACTCCAGCTCCGACTTGAAGTCCTTCGAGCTGCAGCGCAGCACGCCCGCCCGCAGGGCGGAGAGGCGGATCAGGTTGTCGCTGGTGACCACGCGCACATCCTCGTTCTTTCCGATCTCGCTGACGATGCGCTCGATGTAGGCGTCGCCGGTCTCCCCGTCTCTGGTGAATGCCACGCTGATCTTGTGGTATTCGCTCCTGGAGCCGGGGTTGCCGGGGGTGCGGAAGCCGTCGAACACCAGCACCACCCGCTTGCCGGTAAAGCCCGCATAGCCGGAGAGCATGTCCATCAGCTTTTCCCGCGCCAGATCCAGCCGTTCTCCGGCCAGGTCCTTCAGCTCGTCCCAGGCGAAGATCAAATTGTAGCCGTCGATGAGCACGGTCTCGGGGCCGCGGGCGGGTACGCTTGTCGGCGCCGGGGCGGCGTTTTCCCGCCGCGCCTGGTACAGGGGCCTCTTGATGGGGCCGAACTCCCGCTCCATGATGGCCTCCAGCTCCCGCTCGTCGATCGAAAAGCCGCGCCAGCGGGGCGCTTCGGCGGCATGCGCCGCCTCCGGCCCGGGCCGCAGGCAGCTCTCCAGGTGCATATATTTGGGCACCTCCGCCCACTTGATGTTGACGCCCGCGCCGTGGGCGCAGAAGACGGAGTCGGCGGGGTTTTCCGTGTCCCGCTCGGGCTCGTAGCCCAGCTCCCGGACCAGCTTCTCCTGCTCGGCGCAGGGCCGGTAGCCGCAGGGAGAGAGGCTGAGCTTGCCGCGGCCATGGGACCAGGCCAGCAGCTCCTCCATGTAATTGGCAAGCTTTGCCGCGGGGGCGCTGCCCTCCAGGCGCATGAAGTCCCCGCTGTCCATTGGCGAGGCAAAATCGCCGTTCATGGCCCGCACATCGCTGATGGCGCGGCCGATCTCCCCGGCGGGCACCTCCAGCACGAAGCTGTACCAGGGCTCCAGCAGGACGCTCTCGGCCTGCATCAGCCCCTGGCGCACCGCCCGGTAGGTGGCCTGGCGGAAATCCCCGCCCTCGGTGTGCTTGAGATGGGCCCTGCCGGCGGCGAGGGTGATGCGCATGTCCGTGATGGGCGAGCCCGTCAGCACGCCCGGGTGCTCCCGCTCCGCCAGGTGGGTGAGGATCAGCCGCTGCCAGTTGCGGTCCAGCACATCCTCGGGGCAGATGGAGTCAAAGCTCAGCCCGCTGCCCGGGGGCAGGGGTTCCAGAAGCAGATGCACCTCCGCATAGTGGCGCAGGGGCTCGAAGTGGCCCACGCCCTCCACGGTGTTTTTTATGGTCTCCCGGTATAAAACGCGCCCCGTGTCCAGGCGCAGCTCCACGTCAAAGCGGTCCTTCACCAGGCGCTGGAAGATCTCCGCCTGGATCCTGCCCATGAGCTGCACGCTGATCTCCCTCAGCGCCGCGTTCCACACGATGTGCAGCTGGGGGTCCTCCTGGTCCAGCTGTCTCAGCTTCGGCAGCAGGGCCACCGGGTCCTCCCCCTCCGGAAGGAGCAGGCGATAGCTCATCACCGGCTCCAGGAACGGGGCCGCGGAGTCCGCCTCCGCGCCGAGGCCCTGGCCGGGCCGGGTCTGGCTGAGCCCCTGCACGGCGCAGACCGCGCCCGCCGGGACCTGCTCCGCCGTCTCAAACTTCTCCCCGCTGTAGAGCCGCAGCTGGCTGACCTTCTCCTCCAGCGTCTCCCCATCGGCGTTTTCATAGCGCAGGGGCGTGCGGACCTTCAGCGCGCCGCCCGTGACCTTCAGCCAGGTGAGGCGATTGCCCTGGGCGTCCCGGGAGATCTTGTACACCTTGGCCGCAAAGTCCGGGCCGTAAGCCCGCCGCGGCGCGAAGCGGTCCAGATCCGCCAGCAGTTCCGCCACACCCTCGGTCTTCAGTCCCGAACCGAAGAAGCAGGGGAAGAGCCGCCTCTCGCCGATCAGACGGGAGATCTCGCCGTCTGTCAATTCCCCGGCGAGATAGCGCTCCATGGCCGCCTCGCCGCAGAGGGCGATGTTTTCAAGCCGTTCCGCCTCCGCCGCGCCGAAATCCACGCAGCCGGCGGAGAGCCGGGTCTGCAGCTCTTCCAGCAGCGCCCCGCGCCCCTTGCCGGGCAGGTCCATCTTGGTGACAAAGACGAAGGTGGGCACCGCGTAGCGCTCCAGCAGTTTCCAGAGGGTCTCGGTATGGGCCTGCAACCCGTCCACCCCGCTGATGACCAGCACCGCCAGATCCAGCACCTGCAGCGTCCGCTCCGCCTCGGCGGAGAAATCCACATGGCCCGGGGTGTCCAGCAGGGTCACGTCCCTCCCCGCGAGCTCCAGGCGGGCCTGCTTGGAAAAGATCGTGATCCCCCTGGCGCGCTCCAGGCTGTGGGTGTCCAGAAAGCTGTCGCGGTGATCCACCCGCCCCAGCTTTTTCAGTTTTCCGGAAAGGTACAGCATAGCCTCGCAGAGCGTGGTCTTTCCCGCGTCCACGTGGGCCAGAATGCCGAGCACCGTATTGTCTGTGTTCATCATGGAAAGCATTGTATCAGCTTTGCCGAAACAAATCAACGGCAAAGCGCAGCGGGAAGCGGAACGCGGCGGGGATGCTTGTGTTATGTAACCTATTTTCTGTCGCCTTGAAAATTTCCCGTGATTTTTTGAAACTTTCACTAGGAAATCTGTAAAGCCTATGATATAATTAGCTGATAAAATGCAACCAACTATGGGCATCGCCCTACCTATAATCTGATAAAGGGGTTTTCCACAATGAAGAAGATTCTCGTTCTGGAGGATGAATCCAATATTCGCAGCTTTGTCGTGATCAATCTGCGGCGCAGCGGGTTTGAGCCCATTGAGGCCGCCAGCGGCGAGGAGGCGTTGGAGAAGCTGAAGGTCAACCCGGACATCTGCCTGGCCCTTCTGGACGTGATGCTTCCCGATATCGACGGCTTTGAGGTCTGCCGCCGCATCCGCGCCTCCGGCTCCAAGATGGGCATCATCATGCTCACCGCCAAGAACCAGGAGATCGACAAGGTCACCGGGCTCATGACCGGGGCGGACGACTATGTCACCAAGCCCTTCTCCCCCGCGGAGCTGACCGCCCGCGTCGATGCGCTGATCCGCCGCCTGGGCGTGGACGAGGACGAAAAGTCCTCCACCGAGATCGTCTCCGGGCCCTTCCTGCTCAACACCCGCAACCGCACCCTGGAGAAGAACGGCCAGCGTCTGAAGCTGACGCAGATTGAGTATCTTCTCATCAAGCTCTTTATGGAGAATCCCGGCAAGGCCATGAGCCGGGAGGACATCCTCTCCGCCGTCTGGGGCAACGACTTTGCCGGCGAGCTCAAGACCGTGGACGTGAACATCCGCCGTCTGCGCATCAAGATCGAGACCGATCCCACCGAGCCCGAGTATCTCACCACCGTGTGGGGCTACGGGTATAAGTGGGGATACTGATTTCGATTGAATGGCAATGCCATTCAATCGAGTTTGCAGGCCGCTGCATGCACTCGCTTGCGGGGGACGCTCGCACACTGGCGGCCTGAGATGTGTATTTTGTCAGGCGCAGGTCCTGACAAAATACGATTTTAATTAGGAAGTACTGTCTATGTTTGGCAATTTGAAAACCCAGCTGACGCTCTCGAGCATCGCGGCGCTGTCTCTGCTGCTGCTGGGCATCTGGGCCGCAAGCCACGGCCTCAACGGCTGGGCCACGGCCATCTTTATCGTCCTTTGTGCCTATATCATCGCCCTAAACGTCTGGTTCTGGTACTATGTCTCCGCCCCGCTTTCACGGCTCACGGAGCACGCCCGGCGCATCTCCTCCGGCAGCTACGGCGAGAAGGCCGAGGGCTTTGATGCCGACGAGATCGGGGAGCTGGCCGAGGAGATCAACAATGTCTCCGAAAAGACCGCCCTGGCCGAGAAGACCCGCACGGAGTTCATCTCACAGGTCTCCCACGAGCTGCGCACCCCCCTGACCGCCATCACCGGCTGGGCCGAGACCATCGCCTTTGACCCGGATGTGCAGGGCGACTCTTTAAAGGGCGTGCACATCATCTCCAAGGAGGCCGAGAGGCTGACCAACATGGTCACGGAACTGCTGGAGTTTACCCGCATTCAGGACGGGCGCTTCAACCTGCGCATCGAGCTGCTGGACATCGCCGCCGAACTGGAGGACGCGATGTTCACCTATGGGGAGCTGATGAAGCAGGCGGGCATGACCGTCAAGTACAATCCCCCCGTCACCGAGATCCCGCTGATTCCCGGCGACCCGGAGCGCCTGAAGCAGGTGTTTCTCAACCTGCTGGACAACGCCATGAAGCACGGCGGCGACGGCGGACGCATCGACGTGGGACTGAGGCAGGAGGAGGGCCGCGTGCGCATCACGGTGCGCGACTACGGCCACGGCATCCCCGAGGCGGAGCTGCCCCACGTCAAGGAAAAATTCTACAAGGGCAGCTCGAAAAACCGCGGCACCGGCATCGGGCTCGCGGTGTGTGACGAGATCGTCACCCGCCACGGCGGCACGCTGAACATCGCAAACGCCAGAGACGGCGGCTGTGTCGTCACGGTGTTTCTGCCCATGGCAAAATAATTGTTATCCATTCTAGGAGATCATGCTTTGAAAGATCAGAATTCCTGCGCATTCCGCACCTCCATCGGCGGCCAGGCCCTCATCGAGGGCATTTTGATGCGCGGCCCCAAGAAGCAGGCCATCGTCTGCCGCACGGCGGAGGGCCTTGTGGAAAAAACCGAGGAGCTCAAGTTCATCAAGGACCGCTATCCCGTTCTGGGCTGGCCCCTGATCCGGGGCTGCGCCACCTTCCTGGATTCCATGGTCAAGGGCATGCAGGCCCTGACCTACTCGGCAAGCCTTGTCCCCATCGAGGAGCAGGGGGAGCCGGATAAGATCGACAAGTGGATCGAAGACCACTTCCCCGAGGACAAGGCCCAGAAGCTCATCATCGGCGTGGCCGTGGTCACGGGCATCGCCCTGAGCCTGTTTCTGTTCATCTTCCTGCCGGCCTTCCTGGTAGGCCTGATCCGGCCTCTGGCCGGCCGCCTGGTGCTGCGCAACCTCCTGGAGGGCGCGGTGCGCGTGGCGATTCTGCTGGTGTACATGAAGGCCGTCACCTACGTCAGCGACGTCAAGCGGCTCTTCTCCTACCACGGGGCCGAGCACAAGACCATCTTCTGCTACGAGCACGGGAAAGCGCTCACCGTGGAGAACGTGCGGACCGAGTCCCGCTTTCATCCCCGCTGCGGCACCAGCTTTCTGCTGGTGGTCGTGGTGGTGAGCATCCTGGTCAACTCCGTGGTGCGCCTGCAGAACAGCTTCGCCCGCATGGGCTGTCACCTGCTGCTGCTGCCCCTGGTGGTGGGCATCAGCTATGAGATCAACCGCTGGTGCGGCAAGCACGACAACGCCCTGTCCGCCATCCTCTCGGCGCCGGGCAAGTGGCTGCAGCACATCACCACCAATGAGCCCGACGACGGTATGATCGAGTGCGCCATCTGCGCGCTGGAACTGGTCATCCCGGAGGAAAAGGGCAGCGACGCCTGGGGGAACTAGACGAAAGGCCGTCAGATTTCTATTAGGGGATAGCATAAAGTGAAGACATACAACGACCTGTATCTGACCACCCGCAACACGCTCAAGCGCAGCGGTGTGGAGGCCTATGCGCAGGAGGCCAGAATCCTTGTGGCCTGCGCCGCCGGCAAGACCGTGGCCCAGCTGCTGCGGGATCTGAATCTCTACACCACTCCCGCGGTGGAGAACACCGTCACGGACTACCTGGCCCGGCGGCTCCGGGGTGAGCCCGTCGCCTACATCACCGGCACCTGGGAGTTCTACGGCCTGCCCATGAAGGTCAACACCGACGTGCTGATTCCCCGTCCCGACACCGAGACGCTGGTGGACGCGGTCAAGGAGGTGCTGGTAGGCTACAAGATGGACGGGCGGATCCTGGATCTCTGCTGCGGCAGCGGCTGCATCACCTGCGCCGTGGGGCACGAGCTGCCCGCCACCAAGCTGGTGGCCGTGGACCTGAGCGCCAGCGCCCTGGAGGTCTGCCGCGCCAACATCGCCATGAACCGGCTCTCCTCCCGGGTCATCTGCATGCAGGCCGACGCCACCGCTTCCCCCCCGCTGGGTATCGGGAGCTTTGACGTCATCGTCTCCAATCCCCCGTATATCAAGAGCGACGAGATCCAGACCCTGGACCGCTCCGTCAAGGACTACGAGCCCATCTGGGCCCTGGACGGCGGCAAGGACGGCCTGCGCTTCTACAAGGCCATCATCAAGTACTGGAAGAGCCTGCTGCGCCCCGAGGGCGCGCTGATCTTTGAAGTGGGCGAGGGTCAGGCCGACGACGTGTGCGACATGCTCATGGCGGCGGGCTTTGCCTCCTGTCAGGTGCGCAGGGACGCCCGCGGTGTGGAGCGTGTCGTCATCGGCAGAATGTAAGCGTATACAAGTTCCTTATCATAGATAGAAAGAGGGGCGGAAGCCCCGGGAAGGGAGTACACCAATGGCAGACAAAAAGAAAATTCCCGCAGTCGTGGCGCCCGCCAACAGCGATCGGAAAAAGGCGCTGGAGACTGCGATCGCAAAGATCGAAAAGGACTACGGCAAGGGCACCATCATGCGCCTGGGCGACGACATCTCCGTCAATGTGGAGGCGCTGAGCACCGGCTCTCTGTCCCTGGATCTGGCGCTGGGCATCGGCGGCATCCCCAGAGGCCGCATCGTGGAGATCTACGGCCCCGAGGCCTCGGGCAAAACTACCCTGGCCCTGCACGCGGTGGCCTCGGCCCAGAAGGCCGGGGGCGACGCGGCCTACATCGACGTGGAGCACGCCCTGGAGCCCGCCTACGCCCGCGCCCTGGGCGTGGATATCGACAGCCTGCTGATCTCCCAGCCGGACACCGGTGAGCAGGCTCTGGACATCGCCGAGTCCCTGGTGCGCTCCGGCGCCGTGGACGTGGTGGTGGTCGACTCCGTGGCCGCCCTGATCCCCCGCGTGGAGCTGGAGGGCGAGGTGGGCGACACCGTTGTGGGCGCCCTGGCCAGGCTCATGAGCCAGGCCATGCGCCGTCTCGCCGGCGCCATCTCCAAGAACAACTGCACCGTCATCTTCATCAACCAGCTGCGTCAGAAGATCGGCGTCATGTACGGCAACCCCGAGACCACGCCCGGCGGCCTGGCCCTGAAATACTACGCCTCCGTGCGCATTGACGTGCGGCGCATCGAGACCCTGAAGACGGGCGGCGAGATGGTCGGCAACCGCACCCGCGCCAAGGTGGTCAAGAACAAGGTGGCGCCCCCCTTCCGCGAAGCGGAGTTTGACATCATGTACGGTGAGGGCATCTCCAAGATCGGTGAGATCGTGGACCTGGGCGTGAAACTGGAGATCATCGATAAGGCGGGCGCGTGGTTCACCGTCGCCGGTCAGCGTATCCAGGGCCGGGACGGCGTCAAGCAGTACCTGGCGGAAAACCCCGAGATCTGCGACCAGATCGAGCAGGAGATCCGCGACAACGCCCACAAGCTCATGAGTCCCCAGGCCATGAAGGCCGCCCAGGCCGCCGGCCGCGCCGCGCCCCCCGCCCCGGCGGTGGACGTCAGCGCCGCGGACTTTGAAGAGGACTGAGCGCTCCGCGGGGCTTAAAGCTCTATGATCGTATCATCCATCCGTCAGACCGCGCCGGGGAGACTCACGGTCACCCTGGAAAGCGGCGAGGAGATCAAAACCACCCTCGGGGTGGTCACCGACCGGCGGCTCTTCACGGGCCGGGAACTGGACGGGGAGGCTTTGGCCGCCCTGCGGCAGGACTCGGCCCGGGCCCTGGCCCGGGAGAAAGCGCTGAGCTTCGTGTCCCAGCGGCAGATGTCCGCGAAGGAGCTCCGGGACAAGCTGAAGCAAAAGGGCTTTGACGAGGACACGGCGGAATACTGTGTTCAGTGGCTGCTGGACCACGGGCTTCTCGACGAGGAGAGCTATGCCGCCGCCATCGTGCGCCACTACGCCGCCAAGGGCTACGGCGCGGGCCGGATCCGCTCGGAGCTGATTCGCCGGGGCATCCCCCGCGAGCTGCAGGAGGACGCCCTCGGCACCATGCCCGAGCCCGACGCCAAAATCGACCGTTTCATCGCCTCCCGCCTCCGGGATCCGGAGGACCGGGACGAGCTGAGAAAGCTCACCGCTGCGCTCTACCGCCGCGGCTTCTCCGGCGAGGAGATCCGCAGCGCGCTGGCGCGTTTTCACGCAGACTTGGAGGAATAACTCCGTGGAAAAAACCTTTGCCATGATTTCGCTGGGCTGTGCCAAGAACCTGGTCAACAGCGAGCAAATGCTATACCTGATGAGTGAGGCGGGGTACACCCTGCTGCCCGAACCGGAGGGCAGTGACCTCGTGATCATCAACACCTGCGGCTTCATCGACGCGGCCAAAAGCGAGGCCATCGACAACATCCTGGAGATGGCGGAGCTGAAAAAGGCCGGGCGTCTCGGCGGCATCATCGTCACCGGCTGTCTCTCCGAGCGCTACAAGGACACCATCCTGGAGGAGCTGCCGGAGATCGACGCCGTGCTGGGTGTGGGCAGCTTCAAGGACATTGTCCAGGCCGCCGACAGCGTCCTGGCCGGACGATGTACCAGTCTCTTCGGTGACCAGAGCGCCCCTGTGGATGAGATCCCCCGGGTGGTCACCACCGGGCCGGGCTGGGCCTACCTGCGCATTGCGGAGGGCTGCAACAACTTCTGCGCCTTCTGCGCCATCCCCTTCATCCGCGGCCGCTACCGCTCCCGCTCCATGGAGAACATCCTGGAGGAGGCGGAGGATCTGGCCGCCCACGGGGTGAAGGAGCTGATCGTCATCGCCCAGGATATCACCCGCTACGGCACCGACCTCTATGGAAAGCGCTCTCTGGCTGAGCTCTGCCGGAGGCTCTCCCGGATCGAGGGCATCCGCTGGATCCGCCTGCACTATCTGTATGTGGATCAGTTCGACGACGAGCTCATCGACGAGATCGCCTCCAACGATAAAATCGTCAAATACCTGGATATTCCCATCCAGCATATCAATAACGGCATCCTCAAACGCATGAATCGCCGGGGCACCGGCGAGGATATCCGTTCGCTGTTCAAAACGCTCCGGGCGCGCATCCCCGGTCTGGTGCTGCGCACCAGCCTCATCGCCGGTCTCCCCGGCGAGGGCGAGGATGAATTTGAGGAGCTGTGCGCCTTCCTCCGGGAGGCCCGTATCGAGCGCGTGGGCGTCTTCCCCTTCTCCCCGGAGGAGGGGACCCCCGCCGCGCAGATGGAGCACGCGGACGAGGAGGAGGCCCGGCGCCGGGCCGACCTCATCCTGGAGCTGCAGGCCCCCATCATGGAGGACTTCTGTCAGAGCTTCGTGGGCAGGACTCTGGAGGTCCTCTGCGAGGGCTATGACGAGGACAGCGGCCTGCTGACCGGCCGATGTTACGCCGACTCCCCCGATATCGACGGGCAGGTGCTCTTTGAGGGCGACGCGCCGGAAGGCGAGATGGTCAATGTCGTCATCGACAGCACCGAGGACGGGCTGCTCTTCGGCCATATACAGGAGGGCTGAACATGCTCAAAACCACCGCAAACAAAATCACACTGGTGCGCGTCGCGCTGATCCCCATTTTCCTGTTCCTGGCCTACCGGGGGCTCCGCTGGCCGGCGCTGATCGTCTTCATCATCGCCTCCCTGTCGGACCTGCTGGACGGCTATATCGCGCGGCACTACCACCAGGTCACCAATTTCGGCAAATTCATGGACCCGCTGGCGGATAAAATGCTGGTGCTGGCCGCCATGTGCTTCTTCGTGGAAAAGGGGCAGATGCCCGGCTGGGTCATGGCCCTGGTGCTGTTTCGGGAGTTTGCCGTGTCCGGACTGCGCCTGGTGGCCGCCGAACAGAACCGCGTCATCGCCGCGGCCTGGTCCGGCAAGGTCAAGACCACCTGCACCATGGTGGGGCTCTGCTTCATGATGGTCTTCGGCAAGTACGAGGCCATGAACATCTTTGTCAGCATCGTGATTCTGGCAACCACCGTGTACTCCGGCATCGAGTATTTCTACAAAAACCGCGACGTCTTCCGGGACGCCGACTAAAAGATCACTCGCCGCCTCTGGCGGCGGATAGGAGTTTAATATGTATCTGTACAATTCCGCTACCCGTAAAAAACAGGAGTTTATTCCCAACCATCCCGACATCGTCAAGATGTACACCTGCGGCCCCACGGTCTATCACTACGCGCACATCGGCAACCTCCGCTCCTACATCATGGAGGACGTGCTGGAGAAATATCTGCGCTACGCGGGCTACAACGTCAAGCGCGTCATGAACATCACCGACGTGGGCCACCTGACCTCCGACGCCGACGAGGGCGAGGACAAGATGCTCAAGGGCGCCAGACGCGAACACAAGAGCGTGCTGGAGATCGCCAAGTTCTACACCGACGCCTTCTTTGACGACTGCGCCAAGCTCAACATCAAGACCCCCGACGTGGTGGAGCCCGCCACCAACTGCATCGACGAGTACATCAAGATCATCTCCAAGCTCATGGACACCGGCTACGCCTATTTCGCCGGCGGCAACGTCTACTTTGACACCTCCAAGCTCCAGCGCTACTACATCTTCAACGACTTCAAGGAGGACGACCTGAATGTGGGCGTCCGCGAGGGCGTGGAGGAGGACACCAACAAGCGCAACAAGAACGACTTTGTGCTGTGGTTCACCAAGTCCAAGTTCGAGGACCAGGCCTTGAAATGGGATTCCCCCTGGGGCGTGGGCTACCCCGGCTGGCACATCGAGTGCTCCGGCATCTCCATGAAGCACCTGGGCGAGGATCTGGACATCCACTGCGGCGGCATCGACAACGCCTTCCCCCACCACACCAACGAAATTGCCCAGTCGGAGTCCTATCTGGGCCATCATTGGTGCAATTTCTGGGTGCATGTCCTCCACCTGAACACCAAGGACGGCAAGATGAGCAAGTCCAGCGGCGAGTTTCTCACCGTCTCCGTGCTGGAGAAGAACGGCTTTGACCCCCTGGCCTATCGCTTCTTCTGCCTGCAGAGCCACTACCGCAAGATCCTGGTCTTCTCCGAGGACAACCTGCGCAACGCGCAGGGCGCCTACAACAAGCTGATCGCCCGCATCGCGGCCCTCAAGCCCGAGGACGGCGAGGTGGACCAGGCCGCCTTCGACGAGCTGGACGGGAAGTTCCGCGCCGCCATGGACAACGACCTGAACACCTCTCTGGCCGTCACCGCGGTCTACGACGTGCTCAAGGCCGACACCAACGACGCCACCAAGCTGGCCGCAATCGACTCCTTTGACAAGGTGCTGAGCCTGAGTTTGCTGGAGAAGGCCGCCCAAAAGCGCGAGGAGCTGAAAAAGCAGGCCGTCACCGCGGGCGAGTTCACCATCGTGTCCGAGTCCGGCGAGAGCGATCCCGAGGTCGAGGCCCAGATCCAGGCCCGCCAGGACGCCAAGAAGGCCAAGAACTTTGCCGAGGCCGACCGCATCCGCGACGCGCTGAAGGCCGCCGGCATCGAGATCACCGACATCCCCCACGGTGCCAAGTGGAAGCGCATCTAAGCTGCAATACGCCAAAACCCGCCTGCATAGCAGGCGGGTTTTTTACTTGAAGCTCGGGCGAAAATGCCGTATAATGGAAAAAACAGTTTCAGGATGAAGGAGGGGGCCGAACGTGGCGCTGTGTTATCAATGCTTCCGCGAAAAGGGCGCGGAGACCGTCTGCCCCTTCTGCGGTTACGACCCCACGGGGAGCGCGAAAAAGCACCCCATGGCCCTCCGGCCCGAGTCCATCCTCAACGGCCGCTATATCCTGGGCCGGGTGCTGGGCCAGGGCGGCTTCGGCATCACCTACATCGCCCAGGATTACCAGACCAAGGAGCGCGTGGCGCTCAAAGAGTACTTCCCCTCGGAGTTTGCCGGGCGTAGCCAGGGGCTCACGGTGCAGGTGCACTCCAGCCAGCAGCTGGAGAACTACGAATACGGCAAGGCGCGCTTTCTGGAAGAGGCGAAGACCCTCGCGGCCTTCATCGGCAACGAGAACATCGTCCGCATCTACAGCTATTTTGAGGAAAACGGCACGGCCTACTTCACCATGGACTATGTGGAGGGCCTGCCCCTGGACGAGTATCTGAAAACGCGCGGCGCACACCTGAAGGCGGCGGAGGCCGCGGCCCTCCTGCTGCCGCTGATGGGCGCGCTGGACACGGTGCACCGCAAGGGCATCGTCCACCGGGACATCGCACCGGACAACATCATCATCTCTCCCGAGGGGAAGGCGCGGCTCATCGACTTCGGCGCGGCCCGCTACTCCACCGGGGAAAAAAGCAAGAGCCTGGACGTAATCTTAAAGCACGGCTTTGCGCCCATGGAGCAGTACACCCGGCGGGGCCGTCAGGGTCCGTGGACGGACGTGTACGCCATGGCCGCCACCTATTACTTTGCCCTCACGGGGAAGGTCCCGCCGGACGCCATCGAGCGCATCGCCGAGGACACGCTGGAGCCGCCCTCCGCGCTGGGCTCCGATCTCTCCGCCGGCGAGGAGCAGGTGCTGCTGAAGGGTCTGGCCGTGCAGGCATCGGAGCGCTGGCAGACCATGGGCGAGTTCCGGGCTGCCCTGCAGGCCGTCCGGGGCGCGATCGACGCGGAGACCCGGCGCGCCGAGCAGGAGCGGAAGACCCGCGAGGAGCGGGAGCGCAAGGCGCGGGAAAAGGCCGAACGGGAGAAGCAGGAAAAGACCGGGCGCGAGGCGCAGAAGAAGGCCGAGCAGGAAGCGGCCCGGGCCGCCAGGCAGGCCGAACGCGAGGCGGCCCATACCGCCAGGCTGGCCGAGCGCGAGGCGAAAAAGGGCACAGGCGCGAAGAAGAGCAAGCTGCCGCTGGCGCTGGCCGCGGTGCTGGTACTGGCCCTGGTCGTCTTCGGCGTGACCCGGCTCACCGGAAAGAGCGCCCCGGCCGTGACCGCGGCGCCGACAGCGACCGCGGCCGCAGCAGAGCCCGCCGAGGAGTCTGTGTCCGCGGCAGAGCCCGTCGCCGAAGTTCCCGCTGTGGAAGCCCCCGCCGCCCTTGCCGAGCTCGCTCCCGGTACCTACAAGATCGGCGTCGCCTTCTGCCAGTTCGATGGCAGCTTCATGACCCTCTACCGCAACGTGCTGCTGGACTGCTTCAAAGCTCTGGAGACTGACGATGTCAAGTTCGATGTCACCACCGTCGACGCCAAAAACGACATGGACGAGCAGAACCACCAGATCGACGAATTCATCGCTCTGGGCATGGACGCCATCGTTCTGAATCTGGTCGAGACCTCCGCCGCTGACGCCGCCATTGACAAGATCGCGGCCGCCGGTATCCCCTGTATTCTCATCAACCGTGAGCCTCTCGGCGAAAACGGCGATGCGTCCTATTCCGGCATTCTGGACAACGAAAATGTCTGCTTTGTCGGCGTTGACGCTCATGAGGCCTGCACCTTCCAGGCAGAGATCATCCGTGACCTTGACAACCACGGCGACATCAACGGCGACGGCTTGGTCTCGATCCTCCCTCTTTTCAACTTCAACTCCGACTATGATCTGTACCGCTTCGATTATACCTTTCAAGTTCTGGACACACTCGGTATTGCGCCCTCCATGCGAATCTTTGATCTCCCCGACGGATCCCGTGCCAACGCCCAGAAAATCTGCGCCAACGCCCTTGCCCAATCTGACGACGCCATGGTTGAGGTCGTCCTTTGCGGCAGCGACGACATGGCTCTGGGCGCTGCCGCTGCCATCACCGCTGCCGGACGCACCGTGGGTAAGGACATCTACCTGATCGGCTGTGACGCGCTGGAAGAGTGCGTGGAAATGGTCAGCGAGGGCACCATGACCGGTACCGTTCTGACCGACTATGTCGGCCAGACCCACATCGCTGTCGATGTGACCATCACCGCTCTTGCCGGCCAGGCCATCGACAATTATTACCAGGTCGACTGTATGAAGATCACCTCGTCTTCTTCCTCTGCGGCAGAGGCGCAGGCCGCGCCAGGGTCCTCCGCCGCGCCTGCCGAAATGGAGCTTCTTTTCGCAGATCCCGCTCTCGCCCCGGCGCATCCGACCACGCCCTTCGGTCTGCTCTACAAGGACTCCGCCGACCGGGGCGTGGGATACACGCTTGACGAGGTCCGGGAGGCCGAAGCGCGAACCGCCAGAATGCTTGACGAAAGCCAGCAGCGTGTCTGGCTCGATGACGGTTTCCAGGGCCACCCCCTGATGTGCCTGTTTGTGGATGACATGCTCGTTTTTGTAAACCTGATGGAGCATGTCGGAGACAGTTCACACAGACGTGCCAGTCTCACGTTTTGGGGCGAAAACGTAATCAACACCTGGATCGAGGATAGCACCTACGATTTCTTTGTAAACAGTCCCGCCGAAGTGTATGCTGCGGCTACGGCGGCGCGCGGCAATCCCTCCGCAACCAGCTTTGAATGGACTGTACTCAACAGGACCGATCTGTCGTTTCACTACCATGAAAAAGATCCGCTTGAGCTGAGCTTCGGCTTCGACCAAATCGGTGCCACCACCAGTTATGAGCTGGACAGTCCCGTCACGGAGTTCGACGGCAAAACCCTGTATATGCAGATGACCCTGGATAACTGCCCCTCGGATTACCCCTTCGGCGAGCACATGCTCCTGGGCCGGGGTCAGGACGGTAACTGGGTCACAATCGGGACCTTCAAGGTCGTGAAGGAGCAGGCTGACGGGCGGAAAGTCCTCTACAGATTCACGTTCCCCGGCGAGCTCACGGAGCTGGCCGCCTTCGCCGGACCCTTCCCCATGGACGGTCCCCTGGTCAGCGGGTACTCCCGCAATACGTCCTTCTTCATCGCCGCCCCGGCGTAACAAAACCACATCCTGTAAAAAACGCTTCCGGTAAAACCGGAAGCGTTTTTTAGACTGCAGACAAACCCCTTTTGTCCCGGCTCGGACCTGCAAGGGGGATTGTGAAGGGGGACGGTGAGTCCCCCTTCACGTTCAATCGATACAAACATGGGAACTATCGAAAAAGTTCCCATGTTTGTTTTTCAAGCTGTCGACAAAGTGTCGACAGCTTGAAAAACGCTTCCGGTAAAACCGGAAGCGTTTTTTTAGAACACAATATGGATGACCCCGAAGGTGGCCAGGGAAACAATGGCCGCCGCGATCAGCACGCCCAGCAGGATACAGGGTACCGCCGTGCGGTTTTTCATCCGCAGCAGCGCCGCAACCAGCGCGCCGGTCCAGGCCCCCGTGCCGGGCAGCGGGATGGCCACAAAGAGCAGCAGGCCCAGGGGGCCGACCCGCTTGACCGTCTCTCCCTTGGTGTCCGCCTTTCTCTCCATGCGGGTGATGAAGCTGTCCATCCGGGGAATATGCCGCCGCAGCCAGCGGAAAACGCGCTGGATGTATACCACGATGAAGGGCACCGGCAGCATGTTGCCGGTCACAGCGGCGATCAGGGCCAGCGGATAGGGCAGACCGTTGGCGATGCCGTAGGGCAGGCCGACGCGCAGCTCCGCCACCGGGATCATGGATATGAAAAATGTCGCGAGAAACTTTCCCACCCAGGTATGGGCAAACGACTCAAACATGAAGTTACTCCGTCACTGTCAAAAATCAGTGTATTATATCACAGCGCGGAGCCCTAATGCAAGCCCTTTCCGCACATCACCGGGCATTGAGCAGCGCCGCGGCGGCAGAGCCCACCAGCGTGGTCTCCTCCCCCACCTGCAGCGTCACGCGCAGTCCGCGGTCCACACTGCCGCAGTGTGTCAGCAGCCGATCCAGCTCCGGGCGGTAGTGGCGGCTGCGGCGCACCAGGGAGCCCTCGGCCAGGACGCACATGGGCTTGTCCCGCCCGCCGCCGGCCAGCTCCGTCAGCGCCAGGAGGTTGATGCACATGCACCTTGCCGAACGGCGAAACAGCGCCAGACACACTTCCCGTGCGAAAGCCGCGTCCTCCGGATCGTCCCCCAGCAGTTCGTAGCCCTCGCCGCTGGCCCAGGCGTCCACCACCGCGGCGTCGAACACCGGCAGCTCCTTTGCCCGCCGCGCGCCCTCGGCGCTCAGCAGGCCCTCCTCCGCCGCGCCGCGCAGCATCAGACGGCAGAGCTCGCCCAGGTATACACCGGCGGTCAGCTTCTCAAAATGCTTCTGGCCGGGGTTGTGGCTCTCGGCATCCAGCTGGCGGTCAAAGTCCCCGCCGGGGATGCCGGTGTATTCGCCGGACTCCAGATTGACGATCATGCCGCGGCTGCCCTCCTGGTGCAGCTTGCCGATGCGCGAGACCGGCAGGGAGACGCAGGTGTTGGTGCCGGTGCCGCTGACCTGGCCGGCAAAGCCGCTGTAGCCCCGCTTGTCCAGGCCCGCCGCCCCGCCGAGCAGGACGGCCACGGTGTCGTTGAGGATCACGACGCGCTTGCCGGTGATGCCGCGGCGCTCCAGCTCCGCAATAAGGGAGGCGCCGATCAGCTGGCCTTCGCAGCCGGTCACCACGACCTCCTTGTCGATCATGTTCACGCGCGCGTCCATATCCGGCGTGACCGTGGCGGAATAGGAGAAGCAGAAGCCGATCACGTCCGCCCGGTCCATCAGCGGTGCGATGCGGTCGGCGGTAAAGCGGATGAATTCCTCCCAGGTGCAGGGGGCGTTCGTGCCGGGCATCTTGCACTTGGCGAGGTCTGAGATGGTCCAGCCCGTCTCCTCGATGTGCACCAGGCCGCAGCGGAAGTTGGTGCCGCCGGCGTCGATCACCGCGGCGCAGTGTCCGGGCTGCAGCGAGCCGTCGTTGGACAGGTAGGTGGGGATCATCTCCATGGAGCAGCTCTCACCCGCAAGTCCCCGCTCCATCTCCTCCCGCATGGGGCCGATCCAGGCGTCGGGATCGACACGTTCGGGGTCCATGCCGTGTGCCTTCAAAAACGTACGGGCTTTTTCGCTGTATACAGTCATGGCGGTTTCCTCCGTCTTTTCTTTCTTTTTCAAAACTGGACCGGCGGGTTTTGTGCCGCCGGTCCAAGCGATTGGGTGAAAGAGGTTTTACTTGTTCTTCTCTTCCTTCACGGACTCCATCAGCCCGGCGGCAAGGCCCGCCACGCTCTGGATCTCGCTGGGGATGATGATCTTGGTGGCCTGGCCGTTGGCGGCGCTGGCAAAGGCCTCCATGGCTTTGAGCTTGATGACCGCGTCGGAGGGCGCCACCTCGTTGATGAGGCGGATGCCTTCGGCCGTGGCGGTCTGCACCTTCAAAATGGCCTCGGCCTGGCCTTCGGCCTCCAGGATCTGCTGCTGCTTCTTGGCGTCGGCCCGCAGGATGGCGGATTCCTTCTCGCCCTCGGCCTCCAGGATCGCGGCGCGCTTCTCGCCCTCGGCCCGCAGGATCGCCTCGCGGCGTTCACGCTCGGCCTTCATCTGCTTCTCCATGGCGTTCTGGATCTCCTTGGGAGGCAGAATGTTCTTCAGCTCCACGCGGTTGACCTTGATGCCCCAGGGGTCGGTGGCCTCGTCCAGAATGGAACGCATCTTGGAGTTGATGATGTCGCGGCTGGTCAGGCACTGGTCCAGCTCCAGCTCACCGATGATGTTACGCAGGGTGGTGGCGGACAGGTTCTCGATGGCGAGCATGGGCTGCTCGATGCCGTAGGTGTACAGTCTCGGGTCGGTGATCTGGAAATAGACCACGGTGTCGATCTGCATGGTGACGTTGTCCTTGGTGATCACGGGCTGGGGCGGGAAGTCCGCCACCTGCTCCTTCAGGGAGACGATCTTGGCCACGCGCTCGATGAAGGGCATCTTCACGTTGAAGCCCACGTCCCAGGTGGTCTTGTAGGCGCCCAGGCGCTCGATGACGTAGGCCTTGGCCTGGGGGACAATGCGGATGCAGCGGACAAAAATCAGGATCAGGACCAGCAGGATGACAATCAGATAAATCATGTGTTTTCCTCCCTTTGCGGCAGTTTGGTTTTTTCTTCCACAATCAGCTTGACGCCCTCAATCCGGAGGACCGTCAGAACCGCGCCCTTTTCGGCATATCCGTCCGGTGCGGCCATGCGCGCCGTCCAGATCTTTCCGCCCACGGTCACGGCGCCGGTGCCGCGGACATTGTCAATGGTCTCCGTCACCACACAGTCGCGCCCGATGGCCATGTCGGCATTGGTTGGCGTGGTGTTGGCATTGACATACTTCTTGGCCAGAGGCCGGGTCAGCACCAGACTCGTCACCGAGACCAGGACAAACCACAGCAGCTGCAGCCAGAGCGGCGCCTTCAGCATGGCCGAGATCATCGCGGCCAGCGCCCCGAAGGCAAACCAGATGCACACGAGGCCCGGAGCCATGCCCTCCACGATCAGCAGCACGATCATCGCCGCAAGCCACACGGCGGTCATGCTCATTTGCAGGGGTGCTGTCATGTCTGTTTCCTCCTTTCCGGCGAAGCGGTTTCGCCAGCGGATTTGCTTTTATTATTATAATCTGCCGTCCGGCTTTCCGCAAGGGGATTTGCAGAAAGTCCCTGAGGTTTTTTCTGCCGGGCCAACCGGCAGTTTTTTCCAAGTTGTAAACTTTTCGCTTTCCTCTTTACTTTTCCTCAGTAAAGATGTAAAGTAAAGGCACCACGTTTTTGGAGGTTGCCATGAACAAGCTGCCCAAAAAGCCCCGCAATGAAAAAATGTACGAAGCGATTCTCTCCCTGCAGAATCTGGACGAGTGCATGCGTTTCTTTGACGATCTGTGCACCGTGACGGAGTTGATGGCCATGGAGCAGCGCTACCAGGTCGCCTCCTGTCTGGACAAGGGCATGATCTATAACGATATCCTGGCCGAGACCGGCGCCTCCAGCGCCACCATCAGCCGGGTCAACCGCTCCCTGCAGTACGGCCGCGGCGGCTACGCCATCGTCTTTGACCGGATGAAGGAGCAGGACGAGTGAGCTGCTACGACGCCCTGGCCCGCTGGTACGACAGTCTGACGGGTGACGTGCCCTACGGCGCCTTCGCCGATTTCTATGAGAAGCTCTTCGCCTCTGACGGCGGAGAGTTTCATCTTCTGCTCGACCTCTGCTGCGGCACCGGCACGCTCACCTGGGAATTGGCCCGCAGAGGCTATGAGATGATCGGGGCCGACCGCTCGGTGGAGATGCTGATGGAGGCCCAGAGCAAGGCCGCAGACGGCGCAACGCCGCCGCTGTTTCTCTGCCAGAGCGCGGAGGAGCTGGATCTCTACGGTACGGTGGACGCGGCCTGCTGCTCTCTCGACGGGCTGAACTACCTTCCGGCGGAGACGCTGCCGGAGGTCTTCCGCCGTCTGCACCTCTTTGTCCGGCCGGAGGGCCTGCTGATCTTCGACATCCGCACGCCTGCGTTTCTCCGCTCGCTGGACGGGGAGATTTTTGTGGACGAGGAGGACGACGTGCTCTGTCTCTGGCGGGCAGATTTTGACGAGGAGGAAAACGCCCTCATCTACGGCATGGACCTCTTCTCCCGCAAGGGAAAGCTCTGGGAGCGCAGCCGGGAGGAGCACGTGGAGTACGCCCACACCCCCGAGCTGCTGGAGAGCCTGCTGCGGCAGACGGGCTTCGGGGAGATCTCCCTGCGCGCCGACGGCCCCCAGGGAGACGCCGGGCGGCTTTTTATCACTGCAAAAAGGAAGTAAGAACGCTTTATGGATACCATCATTCGCGCCACCGCAGCCGACGGCCAGATCAAGATGGCCGTCATCACCGCCCGGGAGTCCGTGGAACGAGCCCGGCAGATCCACCGCCTCTCCCCCACCGCCTGCGCCGCCCTGGGCCGGACGCTCTGCGCCGCCTCCCTGCTGGGCCAGGCCATGAAGGAGGAGGACGCCAGCCTCACCATCCGCGTAAACGGCGGCGGGCCCATCGGCAGCGTGGTGGCCGTCTCCGACCACCTGGGCAACATGCGCGGCTATGTGGAAAACCCCGGGGTGGAGCTGCCTCTGCGGCCCGACGGCAAGCTCAACGTGGGCGGCGCCGTGGGCAGAGACGGCATGTTCACCGTCAGCCGGGACATCGGCCTCCGGGAGCCCTACATCGGCTCTGTGGAGCTGGTCAGCGGCGAGATCGCGGAGGATCTGACCTCCTATCTGCTGGCCAGTGAGCAGGTGCCCTCCGCCTGTGCCCTGGGCGTGCTGGTGGACACCGACCGCTCCATCCGGGCAGCCGGCGGCTTCATCGTGCAGCTGATGCCCGGCGCGGACGAGGAGATCATCTCCCGGCTGGAGGACAACATCTTTCTGATGGATCAGCTGACCACCGTCCTCGACGAGGACGGCACCGATGCCCTCTTTGCCCAGGTGCTCAAAGGCTTTGACTGGCATCTCGTGGGCGAGTACCCCGTCTGCTACCGCTGCCCCTGCAGCCGCGAGCGGGTGGAGCAGGCCCTCACCGTCATCGACCGGAAGGATCTGGACGAGATTGTGGCCGAGGGAAAGGACATCTCCGTGTCCTGCCAGTTCTGCGACCGGGTCTATTCCTTCACGCCGCAGGAGATCGCCGCCCTCAAACCCGGGTCAGAAGAAAATTGAAAAATCTTGAAAGAAGACCTTGACAAAATCGGAATTCTTTAGTATTATTACAAAGCTGTGACGCGGGAGCATAGCTCAGCTGGTTAGAGCACCTGCCTTACAAGCAGGGGGTCACTGGTTCGAGTCCAGTTGTTCCCACCATGTTTCCCTTCACAGAACTTGCCTCGGTAGCTCAGTAGGTAGAGCAGCGGACTGAAAATCCGCGTGTCGCCAGTTCGACTCTGGCCTGAGGCACCATCTGCGGCTTTAGCTCATCCGGTAGAGCGCCACCTTGCCAAGGTGGAGGTAGCGAGTTCGAGCCTCGTAAGCCGCTCCACACAAGCGGATTTGCGGACACTCTGTCCGCAAATCCCGTATATGGCGCCATAGCCAAGTGGTAAGGCAGCGGACTGCAAATCCGCGATTCCCCAGTTCGAGTCTGGGTGGCGCCTCCAAACGAAAAGGACATCCGAATGGATGTCCTTTTTCGTTTGGAGGCGGTACTCTCTCGCAAGAGCTGGTTCGCGAAGCGAATTCCTGCGAAGGTGCCCGGAGGGGATTCGAGTCCGGGTCGTGTCGCCCGGATGCGTGAAGTCATCCGTTTTAACGCCACTGGATGTGCGCCTTCTTCCGGGGCGCCGTGCGCAGATACCGCACGTCGGGATAGCCCAGGGCCAGGCAGGTGACCACCTGGTCCCGCTCGGCCAGACCGAGATATTCCCGCAGAGCGGGCACTTTCTCCGCCAGGCGCACAAAGAAGCCCACATACAGCGCGCCGAGGCCCAGGGCCGCGGCCTCCAGCTCCATGGCCGCGGCGGCAAGGGAGGCGTTGACCGCGCTGGGCGACACCGTCAAAATCAGGGCAGGGGCGCCCTTGAAGAGAAAATTGTCGTCGTCAAAGTTCACCCGGCTGAGACTCATGGGAGGCGGAAAAACGGCGTAAAAGGCCTCCTCGCTCTCCCGGAGCTTTCGCATCTCCCCCATCGCGAGGGCGTTGAGCTCCGCGGTTTTCTCCGTAAAGACGATATAGGACACGTTCTGGGCATTGCTGCCCGTGGGGCTGAAGCGCCCGGCCTCCAGTACGGTCTCCAGCTCCGCCCGCGTGGGACAGGCCGGGGCAAACTGGCGGATGGAGCGGCGGGTCTTGATGGCGTGGAGCATGGCTTTCCCGTCGATGCCGAAGCCCCCGGCGACGTCCTCCACGTCCGCCATGTCGTAGCGCGCACCCTCAAAGCGCACCGCGTTCTGCGGGCAGATGGCCACGCAGTGGCCGCAGTGGAAGCAGTTTTTGGTGATCTCCGCTTTCCCGCTCTCCAGCGAGATGGCCCGGGCCAGACAGTCCTTCGCGCAGAGGCCGCAGCCGATACAGCGTTCCTTGTCGATGATGACCATGGTGCTCTCCCCTTTTTTTGTTTGATGGCTCTATGATACAAAATGCCCGGCCTCTTGGCAAGAGGCCGGGCACATTTGTCTGTCCGTTATTTGGCTTCCCAGAGCACCAGATCACCCAGGGTGATGCGCTGCACGTCGCGGATATTGATGGCCGCGCCCCAGCCGGTGTAGAGGTTCACCACGCCATCCCGGTACGGGCAGGTCAGCGCGCCGCCGGTGGAGAAGGTAGTGCCGTCGGAAAAGTGCAGAACGGCCTCCATGCATACCTTGTCCTCCAGCATGCTCCAGTCGCGGTAGTCCTCCTGGTTCGCCTCCGGGCTGTGGTACTCCGCGGCGGCAGGGTAGCTGACCTTCCAGACGGCGCTGACGGGGGTCAGCTCCAGGCCCGCGATGTCAATATCCAGGTTCAGCTCCGGATCGTGGTAGGTCGCGGGGCCGAAGTCGAAGAAGCGCGTCTCCTCCTCCGTGGGGGTAAAGACCGCGGTGCCGAAGTCCAGCAGCATCTCCTCATGGCCCCTGTACATGGCAAGGCCCAGCTCCACGCTGTCCACGCCCCGCGTCGCCATGATCTCCTGCAGCTTCTCCGCCCAGATCCAGCACTCCAGGGTCAGGGTCCGGGTCTCCGCGTCCCAGGCGTACTCCCTGACCGCGCGGGAAATCTCCGCATCGCCGCTGAGGGTCAGGTCGCTCGGCAGCGCGGGGGCCGCAAAGCCGGAGAAGTCCGTGCCCTCTATATACCAAGCGAAATTCAGATCGCCGCCGGGGAACTGCCCGACCTCCTCCTCGCTCACCGGGCAGACGTTCACATAGACCATCTGCTCCTGACCGTCACTGATGGCGGAGAGGACGGTCACGCCCGGCGTGGGGGCGCTCTCCTCCGTGGGGACGGGGTACTCCACATAGGAGTTTGTGCCGCTGCCCTCGATGTTCAGGCCCTGCCGCAGCTCCTGCTGGCGCTGCTGGTGAATGGAGAGACCCACGGCATAGGCTGTCAGCCCCAGGAAGGCCGCGATCACCGCGGCCAGAAGTGCTGTGCGCCAGAAGCGCCGCGCCGGGGACGCGCGCCCTTCCGTTACCGTATAGCCCAGAAATTTGCCGGTCTCCCACACTTTTGCTCTGTCCGCGCCCTCCATGGCGCGGAGAATGTCCATGGAATCTAGCATAAGCCCTCCTCCGTCAGTCGCTCCCGCAGCCGGCCGCGCAGGCGAAAGAGCATGCTCTTGACCTTGCTCCGGGAGAAGTCCATGCGCCGGGCAATCTCCTCCACCGGCGCGAGATACCAGTACCGTGCCAAAAACACCCGCCGCTCCTGCTCATTGAGCTCGTCCACAAAAAGCCGGATCGCCGCGGCCAGCTCCCGCTCCTCCACCCGGCGCTCCGGGTCCTGGTCGGAGGGGATGCACTCCGACAGCTCCTCCAGCGCCAGGGGGATCTCTCCCCCGCCGCGCTTTTTGCGGGTGCGGCTCTTCCAGCGGTTGATGGCGTGGCGCCGGGCCAGGGCCCCGAAAAAGGCACCCAGCACCTGCGGGCGCGCGTCGGGCATGGCGTTCCAGGCGGAGAGCCAGGTGTCGCTGACGCACTCCTCCGCGTCCTCATGGCTGGCACAGAAGTTGAAGGCGATGGCGCGGCAGTAGCGCCCGTAGCGCTTCTCGCTCTCGGCGATGGCCCGCTCTGACCGCTGCCAGTACAGGTCGATGATTTGTGAGTCTTCCATACAGGGATCTCCTTTCTGAAAACCGATCGTCAGCAAAAAGCAAACGCAGCTCTCCGAGTTGGAATTGCAGCAGGCAAGGCGACGGCCGAAGCGCATATTGGACATATATGTGCAAGGCCGGCAACGAAGGCTGGTACAATTCCAGCCGTAAAGATCGTTTTGGTGTTGCGGAAGATCGGTGAGGCGCGCTCTCACCCTGTAAGTCAACAAAAGGTGCGGAGTGGTTGCACGGGAGGGAGAAAAACAATAGATTTATCTCCAGATAGTTGTGTGTTCGCCGGAACGAACCTGCGCAGGTCAAGACACATTCTTTCCCGTTGGGGAAAGAATGTGTCTTGGACTTCAAGAAAGGCAACCAGAGGAAGAGTCCTCTGGACTCCACTGGAAGGCGGGGAGTCCAGGGGAGGAACCGGGGTCGCCGCTAGAGCAGTGAGGCGTGGCTTGGAACCACGCATACCGCTGACGCTCAAGCGTACTTCTGACCGGGATTTCTCCCCGCCCCTTCCCGCGGCTCGCGGTCTGCGATCAAGGCAGCACTGCGGACGGCGCGGCGATTCGCCATGGACCTTGTACCAGACTCGCACAAAGTACGATATCCGCGCGTACAGTCTCATACACTGTACGATGTTGCCCGCGTCTGGCGCCCTTTTCTTTCTTCCACCGGGCGCGGCGCTATCTTTCTTTTCGGCAAGACGAAAAGAAAGATAGGGGGGCGCATTACGCAGGGCATGTTCTGCGAACAAGCAATCTCCAGGGAAAATATTTATAGTTTATTATACCACAGAGGACACTGTGCGCCCTCTGTGGTATTTATCATGGTTCAGCCGGAGGCAAAGCCCAGCACCGACCAATTGGTGTCCTGGGCGGGACGGCGGTAGGTAAAGTCCGTGTCCAGCACTTCGACGGCCGCCGCGGCTTTTTCCAGTCCGGCAAAGTCCATCTCCTCCGGGTGGGCCATCAGCACCAGCAGGTACTGCCGCTCCGGATGGAAAAGGAAGAGGTAATTGACAGTCTCCGTCTCCCCGCCCTTCCAGGTCACTTTTACCGCGGCCTCCAGTCGCTGGAATTCGTTCCAGGTATCGTCCCGGACGATCTCCGCCTCGCCCTCCGGCCAGCCGCAGATCAGGTCGATCCCGTGCAGCCAGGGGCCGTTATAGAGATCAATGCGCAGCTTGAGGGCATCCCGTCCGTCCTCACGCCCAAACCAGGCCGCCGTGGTAAGCCAGGTGTCCGCCTCCTCCTCGGTCAGTCCCGACTCCCGCAGGCCCTGCTCCAGGGTGCGGATCTGATCGTCCGGGAGGGGTTCTATGTCCGGGAAATCTGCCATGCGCTCGTTGGTCTCCGGTGTGAAGGCGTTCAAAAACTGCAGATAGGTGGGGCAGAAGGCCCCCAGCTCCCAGCCGGGGTCCAGGCCGGAATCCGTACCCATCCGGAAGGCGTGGGCCGTGCCCGTCTCCTCCGTATCAAACTGAAGAGCCAGAGCGCAGGTCCCCATATTCAGGGTGAGATCACCGCCGACCTCGCGTTTCAGATAATAGCGCATCTCATCCGACGGGCTCGGTTCCCGGTGACTCATGGTGGCCCGGTAGGCCATGTAGCCGCAGGCGGCCAGCAGCAGGGTCAGGGTCGCAGCCAGCAGTATAGTCCGCAACAGTCTCCCGCGCCGCCGAAGCGTCCGGTCTGCAGGCAGCAGGAAGCGCATGGTCTCCTCCGCGGTCACATCGTCCAGGCCTCCGAAGGCCAGCAAAAGCGTATAGGGTTTCAACAGTATCCCTCCTTCTCCAGCTCCGCGCGCAGGCGCAGGCGGGTGCGGTGCAGCATGCTCTTTACCTTGCTCTGGGAAAAGCCGCTGCGCGCGGCGATCTCCTCCATACTCGCCAGGGCGTAATACCTGGCTGTAAAGACCCGGCGTTCCGGCTCCGGCAGGGCGCGGACGAAGGCCGCCACCACCCGGGAGAGTTCCCGCAGCTCCACGGTCTCCTCCACATCCACGCCGCCGGAGACGCACTCGCTCAGTTCCTCCAGCGCCAGGGGCATCTCGCCCCCGCCCCGCTTCTGTCGCTTCCCGGCGCGCCAGCGATCCAGCGCCAGATTCCGCGTCAGTGTTCCCAGGAAGCCGCCCAGCCTTTCCGGACGCTTTTCCGGCATGGCGTTCCAGGCGGCAAGCCAGGTGTCGCTGACACACTCCTCCGCATCCCGGAGGTCGGCCACGATGTTTTGGGCGATGGTCCGGCACCAGGGGCCGTACTTCTTTTCGCTCTCCTGCACGGCCCTGTCGGACCGCTGCCAGTAGAGTTCCACAATGTCTCTGTCTTCCATGAGCGCCTCCTGTTTTCTTGTCTCACCCTTTAAAACGACAAACGAACGGGAAAGTTGCAGTTCGCAGGAAAAAACTCCCTCCGCCCGGTTTCAGGCAGAGGGAGCTTTTCGCTTATGGATCCGCCGCGGGCGGCTCCGGAGCCGGCGCGGTTTTCTTTTTCTTCCTGCGCAGGATGAAAACGACCGCCAGGCCCGCCGCCGCCAGGATCGCCGCGCCGCCGAAGAGCACCCACTGGGGGAGCCGCTGCGTCAGCAGCGTCTCGCTTTCCTTCAGGGCCGCTGTGCCGCCGTTTGGCAGACGGAAGACCAGATAGCTGCCGTCCCGGCTGCTCGCAAGCGGAGTGAGGGCGCCGCCCTCTCCCACCTGCAGGACACTCCCCCCATCGGGGGTGTAGAGCCGCACGGTGAGTTCGCCGTCGTAGTCGTTGACGCGCAGCGTCCAGGCGCCGCGCATGCCCTCCGGCGCCGCCTTCTCCTGCACCGTCAGGCGCTGGCCCTCATAGAACACGCCCTCCGCCAGAAACAGGGGGATCTCCTCCCCCGAGGAGAGGGTCATGTTGGGAGAGTAGTACTTGCCCAACACAGTGCGGCTGTAGTAGACGTGCTCCCGGTCAAAGTCGTCCCACTTCCAGTACCAGCCGTCTTTGTTCGGCACCTGGGGCAGCTGATCCACCGCGCCGCCGAAGGGCAGCTCCAGGGTCTTGACCGTCCGATCGCCCGCCTGGAAGCGCAGGGTGATGCGGTCAAATCCCTGCGGGGCGCCCTCCAGAGCCAGCAGCTCGTCCGCAGCGATCGCCTGCGTCTGTCCCACAAGGCTGACACCGTCCACGCCGGCGGGGCCGGCGGGCACATAGAGGTTGTCCGTGACCGCGCCGTCCGACCAGCCGGCCACCGCGCCGCGGTATTCCTCACCGCTTTCGATGTGGGTCCAGCTGCGGTTTGCGGCCAGATCCGTGCCAAGGCCGGCCACGCCCCCCACATACTTTTTCCCGCTCAGCACAGATCTTGCCCAGCAGCCGCGCACCATGCCGCTGCTGCGCCCGGCGACGCCGCCCACGCAGTCGCCGCCGAGGCTGCGCGCCTCACCGAGGGCAACACAGTTTACCACCGCTCCCAGATCCGCGGTGCCGGCGATGCCGCCGGCGCCCTCCTCCTTGACACAGACGGCGCCGCAGCTGCTGCAGGAGCGCACGCAGGCGAAGAGATACTGCCGGGCATTGGAAAAGAGAAACTGCGAGGCGTCCAGCCGATCCTCCATATCGAAGGCCACCTCGAAGGCCACGGTGCCCACCACGCCCCCGGCGTGGTTTTCCGCATCCACGGAGCCCAGGTTGATGCACTCTGCAATGGCGCCGGTATCGTGGTCATAGGCCTCGCTGTCGGAGAGATCGTAGGTCTCCCCCAGGCCGCCGCCCACGCTGCCCACGGCGGCGTTGAGCGCGGAAAAGATGACGGACATCTGGTTTGCCACCCGCGTCAGATCTCCCGCCACCACAGCCGTGGCGGAGCCCGCCAGCTGGGAAAGGTACACGGTCTCCGCCTGCATGTTGGCAAGGGCCGCAGACAGGGCGCCGGTGTCGGGAAAGCTCAGATCCACGCCGGAGAAGTCCAGCTCGCCGGTCGCGGGGTTGATCGAGATATTCTCCAGAATCTTCAGATCGTTGAGGGAGTACTCCCCCAGGATGCCCTGCAGGGCGTACAGGGCGTCCGCCGTGTACGCGTTCATGTTGGCAAGCTCCCCGCTGATGCCGCCGGAGAGATTCTCCGCGTCCTGCGACATCTGCCAGAGCAGGCTCTGCATCCCCCCGATGGCGCTGTTTAATCCGTCCAGCTTGCCGTCCGAGAAGTCCCAGACGGCGTAGGGGATCAGCTGGCCGACGACGCCGCCCACATCCCGGCGCCCGGTGACGGCGCCGCTGTTTTCGCAGCCCTGCACGCAGCCGGAGCTCTTGCCCGCCACACCGCCCACGTTGTAGGCGTTGTATTTATAGCCCACGGGGCCGGTGTTTTTACAGTTGAGCAGCAGGCCGGTGCTCTCCCCGGCGATGCCGCCGACATTGGCGAGATTGACAAAGTCGTCCTGTTGGATGGCCGAGAGGTCAAAGCGCATCTCGCCCCTGGGTGTGATGGCAACGGTGTTGATCTCGCCCCGGTTTTCACAGCCGGCGAGGACGCCCTCGTTCATGCCCGCGATGCCGCCCGCCTGATGCTCCCCCCTGACCGTGCCGAGAAAGAGACAGCTGGTAACGCGGCCCGCGGCCAGGTTGCGGCCCACGATGCCGCCCACGTCCTCGATGCCCTCCACGCTGCCCTCAAAGCCGCAGGAGATCAGGCTGCCCGCGTTCTCGCCCACGATGCCGCCCGCCTGCATGGCGGTGCCGGCGGGGCGGACGGCGCCCAGCACCCAGAGGGAGTTGATCTCCGCCTGGGGACCCGTGCGGCGGAAGAGACCCATGCGGGAGCCGGCGGCTGTCACCTCCAGGCCCCGGATGCTGTGGCCGTTGCCCAGGAAGGTGCCCGCAAAATACGGCACGGGCTCAAAGCCGGAGCCCGTGAGGTCCAGGTCCTGCGTCAGCTCGAACACCCGGCCCAGGGAATAGCTCTCCTCGGCACAGCCCGCGGCAAACGTCAGAAAGTCCTCTGCGGAGGCGATGACCTGCGTCTCCTCCCCCTCGGCCAAAGCGGCCGGAGGCGCCGCGGCAAGCAGCACCAGCAGCGCCAGGCAAAATGCCGCCACGCGTTTCATCCCTCGTCACCTCCCAGAAAGTCGATGTGGAATCTTGTCTTGTCCACCGCCTTGTCCAGCAGCACCAGCAGCTGGGGCAGCACCGTCAGCACCAGCACCACCGAGATGAAGGCGCCCCGCCCCACCGCAAGCCCGATGTGGTTGACGTACACGTCGCTGACGCGGTAGGCGATCAGAAGTCCCGCGATGGTCATGATGGCCCCCGAGGTCAGCACTGTGGGAAAGCTCTGGTTGACGGCCAGGGCCATGGCCCGCTTCTTGGGCATGGTGGCCTTGAGCACCTGGAAACGATTCATCAGCACGATGGCGTAGTCGATGGTGGCGCCCATCTGGATGGCGGAGACGATCATGTTGGTCACGAACGAGGGCACAGAGCCCTCCAGATACGGGAAGGAGAAATTGATCCAGATGCTGCCCTGGATCACGAACACCAGGATGGCCGAGCCCACCAGGGTCCGGAAGGTGCCAAGCAGAATCATGAACACGAAGGTGATGGTCAAAAGACTGATGAGCCTGGAGTCCCCGGTGTAGGCGTCGTGCAGGTCCCGTGCCGAGGTCACATCCCCGATCACCAGCACCGTGCCCTTTCCGTACTCCCGCTCCGCCACGGCGCGGATAGTCTCCACCAGGGCGGTGCTCTCCTCGCCCTCCACGGGCACGTCCGCCGTGAAGACCATGCGGTTGTAGTGCTCGCCCCGCAGCTGGTCCAGACCCATCTCCAGGGTGGCTCTGAGCTCGTCCACCTCCTGCTGCCGCTCCTCCTCCAGGGTCACCACGCCCCGGTCCATCAGGTCGAACAGGAACAAAAACACGTCCACCAGCGGCACCTGGTAGTTCTCCGCGCCGCCGAAGATGGCCTGGTATTCCTCATGCCGCACGCCATAGGCCTGAAACAGCAGCCGCGCCTCCTCCGCCGAGACGTCCATCAGCTCGGCAAACTCCCGGGGGCCGTAGCGGTCGGTGAGCACGTGCCCCTCCTCCACCTCGATGTTGGCAAGACCTGTGGCGGTTCGGATCTCCGGCAGGGCCTCCACCTCGGCGAGGATGCGCTTTTCCTTTTCAAAGTCCTCCGCCGGCACCAGCAGCGCGATGGAGGTGGAGTGGGCAAAGGTGTCGGTGATCTTGTGCATGGCGGCCCGGTTTTCGTTGTACACCAGTTCCGTCACCGAGCTGTCGTTGAAGGCGTAGACCGTGTGGTTCGAGCACCAGATGGCCGCCGGCAGCAGGATCAGGAACAGCCACACAAAGCCGTAGCCGCTGTGCATCAGGAAGCGGCCCCAGGACCGGATGTCCGGGATCAGGCTCTTGTGGGCGGTGCGCTGGATAGCCTTCGGGAAGAGCATGATGAGCCCCGGCATCAGCAGAAACACCGTCAGAAGCGAGCAGACGATGCCCTTGGCCAGCACCATGCCCAGGTCGTAGCCCAGCCGAAACTGCATCAGCATCAGCGCCACCAGCCCCGAAATGGTGGTGAGGCTGGAGGAGGAGATCTCGATGATGGATTTGGCCAGCGCGTCGATCAGCGCCTCTTTGAAGGAGTCGTGGGTCAGCACCTCATCCTGGTAACGGTGGGAGAAGATGATGGCGTAGTCGATGGCCAGGGCCAGCTGCAGAATGATGGCGATGGAGTGGGTGATGGTGGAGATGACCCCCAGCCAGAAGTTGGTGCCCATGTTTAAGAGCGCTGCGAAGACGAAGACGATAAAGAAGATGACCACCTCAAAATAGCTGCGCGAGGTGAACAGCAGGATCGCCACGATCACCGCCACCGCGATCAGCACCACGCCCACCATCTCCTGGGCCAGCTGGTCGGAGTAGCTGGCGAGATTCATGGAGTAGACATAGGTGTCGTAGGGCGCCAGCAGCGCGCGCACCTGCTCCCGGGCCGCCGAAACCTCACTGTCCGAGTCCACGCCGGCATAGGAGATGCCCAGCAGCGCCGAGGCGTTGGTGTAGTGGGCGGTGCTGTCGTCAAAGGCCACCGAGGCCACGCCCTCCAGCGCCTCGATCTGCCCGCTGAGCTCCTCTGCCCGCTGCCAGGTGATGTTCGAGATCATGATGTTCTCGGAGGCATAGGTGAGAAACTCCTCCTCCATCACCGTCAGCCCCTGCCTTGTCTCCGTCTCCGGGGAGAGGAAGGCCGTCAGGTCGGAGTTGACCTTCACCCGGCTCAGAGACAGGGCGCAGTACACCGCCGCCAGCAGGAACAGCAGGATGATGACAAAGCGGTAGCGCACGATGCCCGCCGCGATGGCGTGCATCGGATCTCGTTTGACCGCTTCCTTCTGGTCCATGTCGCTCTTCTCCTTGACAAGTGTTGAAATTTCATATACATTTTAATTGGAAGCTGTCGGCTCCGTCAATCGTCAGTTTTTTTGCCCGTGCTTAAATTTGAACATTTCCGGTCCATGTGTTGAACGGAGGGGAAGAGATGAACAAATCCGGCAACGACAACCGCAGCGTGCGCAACACCAAACGCCGTCTGCGCGAGGGGCTGCTGCAGCTGATGGAGGCCAGGCCCATCCAGGAGATTTCCGTCAAGGAACTGACGGAACTGGTGGACGTCAACCGCGGCACCTTCTACTTCCACTACCCGGATCTCTATGCCCTTTTGCGGGAGATGGAGCAGGATTTCTTCGACGCCTTCTCCAGGACGCTCCACGAGGGAGTGCCCCACGGCGAGGCCGCCTACCACTACCTGCTGGGGGCTATCTTCGCCTTTCTGGAGGAAAACGCCAGCTTCTGCCGCATCATGCTGGGCCCCAACGGGGACATGCAGTTTGTGGAGCAGGTCAAGGCTCTGGTGGACGACACCATCTCCTACTTCTGGCGCATGAAGGCCAGCCGCGCCGACCCCGCCAAGTACGAGATGTACAACGTCTTCATCATCAACGGCTGCATCGGGCTGATCCAGAAGTGGCTCAACGATCCCGCGCGCACCAGCCCCGCGGACATGGCCGAGCTCTCCGCCACCATCATTCTCGAGAGCGTCAATTCCTGTATCGCTTAGGAGGCGCCGCCATGGCAAGAGTGTTTCTGTATAACGTCAACGACGAGGAGAAGCGGATCAAGATCCAGCTGGCGGCCCTGCGCTGCGGTCTGAAAAGCGTGATCGTCCCGCCGGAGGACTTCTCCCTGCCTGTGGGCGCGCTGCTGGGGGAGCCGGGCTATACCCCCTCCGCCGGCGCCGGCGAAGGCTTTGAAGACGAGATGCTGCTGATGGAGGAGATGGACGGCGCCTTTCTGGACCTGCTGCGCCAGAGCCGCGCCCCCGTGGCTCTGAAGGCCGTGGTGACCGGGCAGAACAAAGCCTGGAGCTCCGAGGCCCTGCACCGGGAGCTGCGGCGGGAGCACGAGGCCATGCGGCGCATCGCGGGAAAGAAGCCCGTGCACAAAAAGAAACACAAATAAAAAATTCGTGCATTTTCGCACGGGATGATGTACAATGATTTCAGCAACAGAACAGAAACCATACAGGAGGAATCACCATGAATTTACTCGGCATTCTGCTCAAGGCAATGCTCTCTGAGGGCGCGCTCAAAGCCCTGGCCAAGAAGACCGGTCTCAATTCCAAGCAGCTGAAAAAGATCCTGCCTCTGGCCGTTCCCCTGCTGTTGAAGATGCTGACCAAGAACGCCTCCGACAAGGACGGCGCCCTGTCCCTGCTGGGCGCTCTGACCCAGCACACCAGCAAGAAGCCCATGGCGCAGCAGCTCGAGGAAGCCGACCAGGACGACGGCGCCAAGATCATCGGCCACATCCTCGGCAAGGACTCCCAGTCCAGCCTGCTGAGCCTGTCCAGCCAGTCCGGGCTGAGCCAGCAGCAGGTCTCCAGCGTGCTCAGCGGCATCGCCCCCGCCCTGCTGAGCGGTCTGTCCGCCGCCACCTCTTCCGTCGGCAGCGGCAGCAGCGCCGGCAAGGTGGACCTGTCCGACGGTCTGGATCTGAGCGATGTGGTGGCCATGCTGGGCGGCGCCAAGCCCGAGCCCGTGAGCCTGCTGGGCAGCCTCTTCGGCAAGAAGAAGCCCGTCAAGGAGGAGAAGGACGCCGGTCTCAACGGCGCAACCCTTCTGCAGCTCCTGCTGGCCAATCAGTAAGCCTGATACGAAGAAACAATCCACGCTGTCACGCGTGGATTGTTTCTTCTCATTTCCTTTGACAAGGAGAGCTGTATGAGAATTCTGAGCGTCAGCGCCCAACGGCCGGACAGCACCGGCAGCGGCGTGTATCTGACCGAGCTGGTCCGTGGCTTTGACGATCTGGGGCAGGAGCAGGCCGTGCTGGCAGGCGTGGGTCCGGAGGACGTCTCCCCCTTTCCGGAGAACGTGGCTTTCTTCCCCGTGCGCTATGAGTCGGCGGAGATGCCCTTTCCCATCTGCGGCATGTCCGACGAGATGCCCTACCGCTCCACCCGCTACCGCGACATGACCCAGGTGATGACGGCGCAGTTTCGCGCGGCCTTCTCCGCTGCGCTGCGGGAGGCTGTGGCCGCCTTTCAGCCGGATGTGATCCTCTGCCACCATCTCTATGCCCTCACCGCCCTGGTGCGGGAGCTCTTCCCGGAAAGGCGGGTCTGTGGGATCTGTCACGGCTCCGACCTGCGGCAGATCCGCAAGAACCCCTGGCAGCGGGATTGGATCGTATCCCGGATTGCAGAGCTCGACCGGGTCTTTGCCCTCCACGAGCAGCAAAAACTGGACATCGCCGGGCTCTATGCTCTGCCTGAAGAGCGGATCCGGGTCATCGGCACCGGCTTTAACAGTGGCGTCTTTCGCCGCCTGCCGGAGGCGGAGCGCCGGGGCGAAGGGGTGCGGCTGCTCTTTGCGGGCAAGCTCAGCGAGAAAAAGGGCGTGTTCAGTCTTCTCCGGGCGCTGTCCCTGCTGCAGGCACCGGAGCGCTTCACCCTGACTCTCGCCGGCGGCTATGGGGATCAGGCGGAGTACGACGCCATCCGCGCGCTGGCGGCGGAGGCCCCCTGCCCGGTGCTCTTCCCCGGCAAGCTGAGCCAGGCGGAGCTTGCCAGGGAAATGAACGGGAGCGACGTATTCGTGCTGCCCTCCTTTTACGAGGGTCTTCCCCTGGTGCTGATCGAGGCCATGGCCTGCGGGATGCGCTGCGTCTGCACCGATCTGCCCGGCATTCGCCCCTGGCTGGACGCTCGTCTGCCCGGTCACGGCGTGACCTTTGTCGCGCCGCCCGCCATGCACAACCAGGACGAGCCGGAGTCCGAAAGTCTCCCGGGCTTTGAGCGGGAGCTTGCCGCGGCCCTCTCTGCCGCGCTCTCCGCCCCGCGGCCCGCGCCGGAGGCTATCGCCGCCCTGTCCTGGGAGGGGCTCTGCAAAACGCTTTTGCCGCTGCTTTAAAAGTTCTGGAAATCCCGGGAAATTTCTTCTTGACAAATGAAAAAAAGCATGTATAATAACTCTTGCGTTTAGCGGGATTGTGTAAAGGTAGCACACCGGACTCTGACTCCGTTTGTGAGGGTTCGAATCCTTCTCCCGCTGCCAAAAAGGAAAGCCACCCTAATGGGTGGCTTTCCTTTTTGGCATGGGGAAGGATTCGAATGATGTTCGCACATGCCGGCGGCATGTGCATGAGCCAGTGCAAACACTGGCGAATTCTTTTATTTTGTTTTCCCGTCCCCCGCAAGGGAAAACAAAATGCAAGCGAATCCTTCTTCCTTTGTCGAACACGCCTTGCCGCACTTGCCTTTTGCAGGCCTGTTTCACTGCGGCCTGCAAAAGCCGCGGCTGCGGAGCGGACGCGCCGGCTTCTTCTGCCACCGGCAGCGCCGACGCCTCCGCCTCCCGCTGCCAAAAGGTAGCAGCCTGTCCATTCCGGACAGGCTGTCTTTTTATTCTTTTTATTGATTTGTGTTGTTTTCAGAGTAAAATAGATATTGAAATGTGTAGTTTTTCTAAAGCTAATTCTATTGAAAAGTGTAAAGAAGTGCTAAGCGCCTTCGTGAAGAACGAGGATTATCATGTAAAGAAGGCTTATTTACTGTCCAACACCCGCGAGATCACAGCAAACGGTAAAATCACGTATATCCCGATCTATGATGTGATGTTCTTGGGGAATTCATAATTAACGCCGGAGGATAACATGAAAAAGATTGACGGATCACCAAAGAGCCTGAAACAGCTCTTGCTAAACACGAAGTACTCTATCCACTACTATCAGCGGGAGTATATGTGGCAGCGCAAGCACATTGAGGAGTTGATAGACGACCTTACGTCGGAATTTCTCGATTATTACCATCCGGGTGACGATCGGCGTGCGGTGCAGGATTATGGTGCGTATTTCATGGGATCTATTGTCCTTGCCGGGAGAGAAAACGCAATCATTGATGGTCAGCAGAGGTTCTCTTCGCTGACGCTACTTCTAATGTACCTCAATAATCGCCTACGGACACTTGGCCAGAGCTATAGTATGATCGAACAGATGATTTTCTCCGAGGCCTTTGGCACAAAGTCATTTAACATCAATGTCGAAGATCGTTATGACTGCATGAATGCCATCTTCAACGATAAGCCCTTCGATATTACGGATTGCGGAGAGTCGGTGAAAAACCTCTACAGCAGGTATGCAGATATTATTGATTTGTTCCCCACTGATGATATTACGGATGACATGCTCCTACATTTTTGCGATTGGCTTGCTGAGAAGGTCTTCTTCATAGAAATCGTAGCTACTACGGAGCAGGATGCTCATAAGGTGTTTGTCACCATGAACGACCGTGGCCTGAGCCTGACTTCGACAGAAATGCTAAAAGGCTATTTGCTGTCAGAGATTAAAGATGACACGAGCAGGGAAAAGCTGAACGATTTGTGGAAGGACAAGGTGCTGGAGCTCAAGAAGGACGACGACAAGGGAGACGAGACTTTCATAAAGGTATGGTTGAGAGCTCAGTATGCGGAGACCATTCGTGATACAAAAGCCGGAGCAGTCAACAAGGACTTTGATATCATCGGCGGCCCTTTCCATAAGTGGGTTCGTGACGAACGTGAAAAACTGGGACTTAGAACGGCGGCTGATTATGAACAGTTTATCCGGAAATTCAACAAGTATGCCGATGTCTATATGAAGCTCCGCGCGGCTGAAGGCACTTTTGCAGAAGAAACAAAGTATGTTTTCTATAATGCGCAAGTAAACTTTACCTTTCAGGCACAGTTACTCTTGGCACCAATCTGTTTCGAGGATACGTGGCCTGTCATTATAAAGAAGATGAATCTTGTTGCGCGGTTTGTGGACCTTTTGATTATGTCCCGTGTGACAAATTACCGGTCGGTTGATTACAGCACTATCAAGAACTATGTTTTCAATGTCACGAAGGATATCAGGGGATGCTCCATACCCGATTTAAAGGTGCGCCTCATGCAGCAATATCAAAATCTTGCCTATGATCCTGCTACAGCTTTGCCAGAGCTGCGTCTTAACAGCTTTACCAAAAAGTACATCAAGAACATGCTGGCGCGGATCACAGGTTTTATCGAAGAGCAGACAGGAGTGGCGTCCAACTACTGTAATTATATGAACACCCAGACCAAGAATCCGTTTGAGATTGAACATATAATCACGGATCACTATGAATGGTTTACATCTGAATATGTTGATCAGGAGGATTTCAGGCGCTGGCGTAACAGCATCGGGGGACTGCTCCTTTTGCACAAGAGTATCAATGCCAGCCTCAATGATTCTAAGTATGACTATAAGCTGTCGAAGTATTGCTCAAACGAAGGAAACATCTATTCGGAGTCTCTTGGCGCTCAGGCATATCAGAACAATCCGCGTTTCATAAAATTCGTAAACGACAATGCGCTGCCTTTTAAGCCGTATGACACCTTTGGCAAGGCGGAAATCACCGAGCGGATACAGCTTCTGGTGAAGCTCGTGGGTATGGTTTGGAATCCTGTGATGTTTGATGTTTGATACGTAAAACTGAGAGGAATGTGCATATTACACTATTGAAGATCCATATAGCGGAGAAATTGAAAGACACGACTGGTATTCATGATAATCATCTTGCAAATAGAGAACAAACGAAAAAGATAGGAGTTTTGATAAGAATCAGTTGACAGCAGTTGGGGAATATTGCTATTGGCTGATACCTACGCACAGTACTAGAAAAATAACGATATGAGCTAAGTTAAATATTTTGGCAATTCTTTGTTTTTTGCCGAGATGTATTCTTACCATCAGATAGAATTATATCTAGTATATCTAGGCCGTTTTTACGACACAACATCCATTTGGATGAATGTGCAAAAAACACGGGAGCAGTTTACATAATTTTCACCCACTTTTTAACTCACCCCTGCTCAAACGGGGAAACGCCAAATTGTATGATTATTGGTGTCCTGATACAAACAAAAAAACCTGTCCATTCGGACAGGTTTTTTGTTTGGCAGCGTCGAACACGCCTTGCCGCACTTGCCTTTTGCAGGCCTGTTTCACTGCGGCCTGCAAAAGCCGCGGCTGCGGAGCGGACGCGCCGGCTTCTTCTGCCACCGGCAGCGCCGACGCCTCCGCCTCCCGCTGCCAATGAAAAAGCCACTCCCTTCGGAGTGGCTTTTCTATTTCAGAGAGCCGTTTTACGCCGTCTCCGCGTGGAAGTACGCCGCGGCGGCGGGGTGGTAGTAGTTGACCAGCAGGTCCACGCAGGCGCCGTAACTGCGCATGCCCAGCTTCTGGTCGTAGCTCTGCAGGAAGCCCTCGTATACCGCATCGGTCACGGTCTGCACCGGGCTTTCAAATCGCGCCCAGTAGTCGTTGCCGGCCTGCAGATCCGCCAGCACCCCCGCGTCCAGCCCCGCGTAGATCATCCGCACCGCCTCGGGCTTGACGGTGGCAAGGGCGTTTGCCAGGTGTACGAAGGCCAGCAGGCAGGCGGAATAGCTGTACTCAGAATCCTCCGATTCCAGAGACGCGAGCACCGCCACGAAGTTTGCCTCCTGCTCCTTGGCCACCCCGCGCTGGTGGGACAGCTCATGGGCCACCGTGGCGGCGAAGAGCCCCACGGGGAAGTCCGCGTTCACATTGGCCTCCCCGGTGAAGGGGCAGAAGAAGCCCGTGAAGTCGATGATGGACATGATGCGGGAGAAGAACATCCGCTTGGCCGGCACCTCGGGGCCCGCGAGGCAGGGGAAGTCCCCCGTCACACGGCGAAACAGCGCCGGGGATCTTGCCAGCAGCGCAGCCCGATCCGACGCGCAGCACCCCTCCCCGTCCCGGGGCACCAGGGGCGCAAAATCGTTGACCCGCGCCGCAAAGTACAGCGTCACCAGCTCCAGGTCCTCCGCGGAGATTTCCCCCATGTCAAGGCCGCTCTTCTCCACGAAATCGTCCCCATAGTAATAGGTACCCCAGAGGGCGCAGAACAGCGCGTAGATGGCAAGGACCAGCGCCAACAGCCGCATCAGCAGGCGATACAGGCGCTTGCCCCGGCCGTCCCTGCAAAGCAGACGCACAAGCTCCGTGACCACGTAGACCAGCGTCCCCCCGATGACCAGGGCATAGAGAAACTCCGCCAGAGAAAACGGGAGCTTTGCCGTCAGCGCAGCGAGGGTCCGATGGACCGGCTGGACGAAATGAACGGACAGGCGGCGCATCAGCGCGGTGTTTTTCCGCAGCACGAGGTGCGCGCCGACGCCGAGCGCCCCCAGCAGCGCCAGCGCATGCGCGCCGGGGCAGAGGGCGAATATGGCGGCGGGGCCGCGTTTTTTCAGGGCGGTGTTTTTCATGGGCCCATTGTATCGCAAAGGGCGCCTCTTGGCAATGGAGATGAGAGGAAAGAGCGGTGCATATGCGCTTGAAATCCTACTTGACGCGGAGTATAATGGTAATATCTTCAAGTTACAGGAGGAGACGCGCGTATGATGATTTCCACGCGGGGCCGCTATGCGCTGCGAGTTCTTGTGGATCTGGCGGAACACCAGGAGGAGGGCTGTGTCACCCTCCGGGAGATTGCCGTGCGGCAGGCCATCTCCGAAAAATATCTGGAGAGCATTGTCAAGGACCTGGTCCGGGGCGGCATTCTCGCCGGGCTGCGGGGCAAGGGCGGCGGCTACCGCCTGGGAAAAGAGCCCGAAGAGATCGGCGTGCTGGACGTGCTGCTGCTGACGGAGGGGACTCTCTCGCCGGTGGCCTGCCTGCAGACGGGCAGCCAGCCCTGCCCAAGGGCGGCGGATTGCCGGACACTGCCCCTCTGGGAGGGGCTCAACCGGGTGGTCACCTCCTATCTGAGCGGCTATACCATCCGGGATCTGATGAAGGAGCCGACATAAGGGATAAAAGAATCAGGGGAACCGACGGTTCCCCTGATTCTTTTATCCCTCCAGCACCTCCACCGTGTCGCCGGGGCGGGCCGTCCCCGCCTCCAGCACCACAGCAAAGATGCCCTCCCGGGGCATGACACAGTCCCCCGCCTGGCGGCGAATGGCACAGTCGGCGTGACATTCCTTGCCGATCTGGGTCACCTGGCAGAGGGCCGTGCCGATTTTCAGCCGGGTACCCACCGGGAGCCGGTACAGCGTCAGCCCCCGGCAGAGGATGTTCTCTGCGAAGGCCCCGGGATGTAGGGGCACGGAGACCTTCTCCTGCAGGCAGTAGACGCTCTCCTGCCCCAGCAGACTCACCTGCCGGTGCCAGGGGCCCGCGTGGGCGTCCCCCTCGATGCCGTGTCCCGGTATGAGCCGGATCTCATCCACGGGGTGCTTTTGCTCCCCCTTTTTCTCACTGATGCAGACCGCGCAGATCACCGCGCTGTTTTCGCTCATGCTCCCCTCTCCCCTTTCTCGTCCGGGGCGCTGACGTCCTCCGCCAGCACCAGCATTCTGCCGCCGCAGACCATGCCCTCTTCCATGGCAAAGTCGTTGGACATGTCCACCTCCACGAGTTCCCGCTGTCCGGTGCCGATGAGCCGCCGGGCCGTGCGCATGACCTCCGCCTCGCCGCAGCCGCCGCCGATGGTGCCAAAGGTCCGGCCCGTGTCGTCAATGGCCATGATGGCGCCGGACTCCACCGGGGTGGATCCCCGTGTGGAGAGTACCGTCATCAGCGCGCCGGGGGCCGGGTCCTCCGCCAGGAAGCGCAGCAGCGCAAAGTCCGTGTCCGTGCGCTCCAGCAGCTCCGCGTCTGTCTCCGGCTTCCGGCGCCGGCGCTCCTGCACCAGCTCGGCACAGATGGAGACGGCGATCTCCGCGGGCGTCTCCGCCCCGATCTTCAGGCCGATGGGGGTGTGGATGGCGGCAAGCCGCGCGCTGTCAAAGCCTTCCTCCTCCAGCAGCTTCAGAAGGCCCGTCACGCGGCGCTTCGAGCCGATCATGCCGAGATAGAAGGGGCTCTCTCCCCGCAGGATCACACGCAGGCAGTCCCCGTCCCAGCGGTGGCCCCGGGTGATGACACAGATGTAGTCCGTGGGCCGGATCCTCAGTCCCTCCAGCGCGGAGGCAAAGCTGTCACAGACGACCCGGGCCGCCGCCGGAAAGCGCCCGGTGTTGGCAAAGGCGGGCCGATCATCCACCACCGTGACGGCAAAATCCAGCATGGCCGCCATGTTGCACAGGGGCAGGGCGATGTGGCCGCCGCCCAACAGGATCAGCCGATCCTCCGGCACGAAGCGGCGCCGCCAGCGCGTCCCCTCGGCCTCCCGCTCCAGCGCGGCGGCGCGGCCAGCCGCCGTCTCCTGCAGGATACGGGTAAATTCCTGTATGATTCTCTCGTTCTTCACGGCATCACCTCAGCGGTACAGCCCCGGCAGCTCTTTTTTCTGCTCCAGGGTCTTTTCCGGGTTCTGCCCCGTGGCCTCCCCCACGCACATCTGCGCCGGTGCAAACTCCATTGCGCTGTCCTCCCATCCTGCTCGACATTCGGGTTCACATACAGTATAAGTCAAAATTACATATTAAGTCAATAGGAATTATAGGTTTCCTGGCTGTGGGGGCAGCATCTCCTTTCGGCGGCGCGGCGTCATCGGGGGGGGAGCTCTCCCGCCTGCATCAAGCGCCGCGGGCGGAAGTTTTGCTTGACGGGGCCCCAGATGGCGTGCTTATAATAGGGAAAAACCGCGCTGCCGCGCGGCCTTTCGGGGAGGATCCGTCATGCGTTTTATTGTGGAGGAAAAGGTGTTTGAGGCCCTGCCGGACATGTGCGTGGGCGTAGTGGTCGCAAAGGGCGTGGACAACAGCGGGGAGAGGCCCGCCGTCGACGCGCTGCTGGACGAGGCCGTCGCCCTGGCCGAACAGCGCTTTGCCGGGAAAAAGGTGAAGGAGGAGCCCGCCATCCTGCCCTACCGTGAGGCCTTCCGCGCACTCGGCATCAACCCCAACAAGTACATGTGTTCCATCGAGGCGCTGTTCACCCGCATCGCGAAGGGCAAGGGGATGCCGCACATCAACCCCCTGGTGGACCTGAACAACGCCGTCTCGCTCTCCCACACCCTGCCCATGGGCACCCACGATCTCGGGCTCTCCGATGAGGACATCGTCCTGCGATACGCCCGGCCGGGGGACAGTTTTCTCCCCTTCGGCGCCGAAGAGGAGGAGCAGCCCGAGGCGGGCGAGGTAGTCTACGCCGTGGGCAGTCAGGTGCGCACCCGGCGCTGGACCTGGCGCCAGAGCGAGCACGGCAAGATCGACGCCGGGACGCGGGACGTCTTCTTCCCCATCGACGGTTTTCTGGCCTTTAACGGCGCAGAAGTCCGGGCCGCGGCGGAGGAGCTGGAGCGCCTGCTGCGGGAGCACTTCGGCTGTGAGACGCTGCGGGGCTTCGTGGACAGAGAGCATGCGGAGATGGAGCTGTGATCGGATGCCCGCGCATGAAAAAACGCTGCCAAAAGGCAGCGTTTTTTCATGTTTGAAGAGGTTCTTATTTCCAGAAGTCGGTGCCCTTGACGCCGTTTGCCTCGGCGCGGTAGACGGGCAGCTTGCCCTTGCGGGTCTGCCACTCGTAGTCGCGCAGGGCGGCCACGGCGGGCTTGGCGAGGATCACGATGACGGGCACGTTGATGATCACCATCAGCGCCTGCAGCAGGTCCGCCGTATCCCAGGCGAGGCCCGCGGAAATCACGGCGCCCAGGAACACCAGACCGGAGGCGACCAGGCGGAAAATCAGCATGAAGGCCTTGCTGGGCTCCTTCTTCAGGATGAAGCGCAGGCAGCCCTCGGTGTAGTAGTAGTTGCCGAGCAGGGTGGTGAAGGCGAAGAGGCAGACCGCCACCGCGATGAACACGGGGCCGAAGCCGCCCAGGGCCGCGCCGGTGCACTCCTGCACGTAGGCCGCGCCCGCCTTGTCCGCCACAGGGGCCACGCCGGAGAACAGGCACAGGAAGGCCGTGGCCGAGCAGATGAGCAGCGTGTCGATGAACACGGAGAGCATCTGGACCAGGCCCTGCTTGGCCGGGTGGCTCACGTCCGCCGCGGCGGCCGCGTTGGGGGCCGAGCCCATGCCAGCCTCGTTGGAGTACAGGCCGCGCTTGATGCCCCACATGATGCAGGAGCCGGAGAAGCCGCCGAAGATGGCCTTGAAGTCGAAGGCGCCCCGGAAGATCATGCCGAAGACGGCGCCGAAGCTGGAGATGTGGGTGATGACCACATAGAGGGACACCAGCACATACAGCACGCCCATCACGGGCACCAGCACGCCGGTGACCTTGCTCAGGCGCTTGCCGCCGCCGAGCACGCAGACGGCAAACAGGACCGCCAGCACCGCGCCGATGATCGTGGCGGTGTTCTGGTTGTAGAAGCTGAAGGTCTCAAAGGTGCTCTGGGTGTTGTAGGCCGCCAGCATGTTGTAGCCCACCACATAGGTGAGGATCAGCACCACGGCGAAGATGACGCCCAGCCAGCGCTGGCCCAGGGCGTCCTGCATGTAGTAGGAGGGGCCGCCGTAGCTGCCGCCGTTCTCGTCGCGCTTTTTGTAGATCTGCGCCAGGGTGGACTCCACAAACGCGGAGGCGCCGCCGAGGATGGCGGTGATCCACATCCAGAAGATGGCGCCGGGGCCGCCCAGGCACAGGGCCGTGGACACGCCCATGATGTTGCCGGTGCCGACGCGGGAGGCCGTGGAGACCATCAGCGCGCCGAATGAGGACATGGCGCCCATGTTGACGGGCTTCTCCTTGACGACGCGGACCGACTCCCCAAAGAGTCTAAACTGCACCAGACCGAGACGAATGGTAAAATAAATGCCCGCCAGCATCAGAATCAGCGGGACCACATAGGGCTTGTACAGCACGCCGCTGATCGCATTGACAACGGCATCGATACTGTCAATCATGATTTGTTTCTCCTCTCTCCTTCTCCGTGTTGACCACGGGATGCTCCTACTATATATGACAAACCCGGATTATGCAAGTTTTTCTTTCTAGTACGCCGAAACGGCGTATTTGTTTTTTTCGCTTGTGGTCAGACGCATTTGTGTGTTAAGATGCCGAAAAAGGCGGTGATATCCCATGGAAAAAGATAAACGGCCCGCGCTGGGCGGGCAGCTGCTGATCCTGCTGGCCGGCTGTTTCTGGGGCAGCATGGGCCTCTTTGTGCGCAGATTGGGCGCCTTGGGCTTTTCCTCGAGGCAGGTGGCCTGTCTGCGGCTGACGGTGGGGGCCCTGGTCTTTGTGCTGCTGCTCCTGATCCTGGACCGGAAGGCGCTGAAGATCCGGCTGCGCGATCTGCCGCTGTTTCTGGGGCTGGGCCTTCTCAGCGTGCTGTTTTTCACCTTCTGCTATTTTCGCGCCATCGAGCTGATGCCCCTGGCCACGGCGGCGATTCTGCTCTACACCTCCCCCATCTGGGTGACGCTGATGGCGGCGCTGGTTTTTCACGAGCCGCTGACGGTCAGAAAGCTGCTGGCCCTGGGGCTGGCCTTTCTGGGGTGCGTACTGGTCTCCGGTCTCTCCGGCGGGTCCCTCACGCTCTACGGGCTGCTGGTGGGGCTCGGCGCCGGGGTGGGTTATGCCCTGTACAGCATCCTCGGCACCGTTGCCCTGCGGCGCTATCCGCCGCTGACCGTCACGACCTGGACCTTTCTCTTTGCGGCCCTGGGCAGCTGGTTCCTCTGCAGCCCGGTGAGTCTGCTCTCTGCCATGCGCGCCGCCCCCGCCGGGACGCTGACCTGGCTGATCCCGGGCACGGCGGTGCTCACCGCGGTGATCCCCTACCTGGCCTACACCAAGGGCCTGCAGAGCACCGAGGCGGGCCGCGCCGCCATCCTCGCCACGGTGGAGCCGGTGGTGGCGACCTTGCTTGGCACCCTGGTCTTTCACGAGCGGCTGGGGCTTGCCTCCGTGTGCGGCATCCTGCTGGTGCTCGCGGCCATCGTGCTGCTGAACGTGGGGGAAAAGGCATAGGATACTCCGCAGGGGCATTGCCCCCCCCGCGGCCCGCGCGGCGAGAGCCCCCGATAACATGAAACCCCCGGCGAAAACGTACCAGGTACGCATTCGCCGGGGAGTTTTCTTTGTTTGTGCTTGTCCCGCCGGGCGGCCGAGGGCCTCCCCTACAACACGTCATTGCGAACCCGCCTGAGGTGTAAGTTCGCGTTAGCCAAATCAAAGATTTGGACGCTCACTTAAGTGACCGCTGTCACTGGTGTGGTGCACGCCCTGTGGGTGCAATCCGTCCTTTTTTCGGGCGACCACGAGGATCGCCCCTACAGGGAAGGACCGGGATTGTGCGAAGGGGCGATTCACGAATCGCCCGCCGCAGCCACCTTTTTTCGGGCGGCTGAGGGCGTCCGCCCCTACGGTGTGGGATCGGAATTGTGCGTGGGGGCCGGGATTACCTGTAGGGGGCGGCGCCTCGACGTCCCGCGCGGTGGGAACCCCGATCATATAAAATCCCCGGCGAGGACGTAAACAGGTACGCATTCGCCGGGGAGTTCTCTTCGTTTGCGCCGGATTCCGCCGGGCGACCGCAAGGGTCGCCCCTACGATGTTGAACCTAGATTCTCTCTGTAGGGGAGGGGCTTGCCCCTCCCGCATTCGCCGGGGAGTTTTCTTTGTTTGTGCTTGTCCCGCCGTGCGGCCGAGGGCCACCCCTACAACACGTCATTGCGAACCCGCCTGAGGTGTAAGTTCGCGTTAGCCAAATCAAAGATTTGGACGCTCACTTAAGTGACCGCTGTCACTGGTGTGGTGCACGCCCTGTGGGTGCAATCCGTCCTTTTTTCGGGCGACCACGAGGGTCGCCCCTACAGGGAAAGACCGGGATTGTGCTCGCACGGGATTATCCGTCGATCACCAGGCGGGGATCGTCCTTGAAAAACTCCGCCGCGTAGGAGCCCAATGGGGCGTAGATGGTGATATCAAGATAGTGGGGCCGATTCGAGAAAACATCAGACCCGATGCTGGTCACGCTCTCCGGCAGGGTGATGCTGGTCAAGCCGGTGCAGCGGGAAAAGGCACCGTCGCCAATGTCGGTCACGCCCTCCGGCAGCGTGATGCTGGTCAGATTGGTGCAGCGGGAAAAAGCATAGTCACCAATGCTGGTCACACTCTCCGGCACCGTGATGCTGCGTCAGTGCGCTATGGTCCTGAAAGGCCCAGTGGCTGATGCCGAAGCCGCCCTGCCCCAGCACACGGCCGACGATGTACTGGCCGTTCAAGATGGAGCCGGGGCGCAGGGCCAGGGGGAATCGCTCCAGCTGCTCCGCGCCGTCATAGCCGCAGTGGGGGCAGGCCCCCTCCGTATCCGTTTCCCGGAAGCAATTCCAGCAGAGCATGCGCGTTCCCTCTTCCCAAAGCCGTGTTTGCTATATTTTAGCAAAACCCCTCGGGGATTTCAACAAAAAAGCTGAAAATGCGCTGATTCACGCGCCGCGCTTTCGCCCGGTTTTTCGCAAGATGTGGGATATGCTTGTCCCAACAGCCACAACATAAAGGAGGACGGATGGATGCAAGCATGTAAAACCCGGCCGGCGCTGCGGCGGGGCAGCATCGTCTGGCTGCCGGCGGAGGAGATCGCCCCCAACCCGGTGCAGCCCAGGAAGCAGTTTGACGACAAGGCGCTGGAGGAGCTGAGCCAGAGCATCCGCAGCTACGGCATCCTCAACCCGCTGACGGTGCGCTGCCGGGGCGGAAAATACGAGCTGGTGGCCGGGGAGCGGCGGCTGCGGGCGGCCAGACTTGCGGGGCTGACGGAGGTGCCCTGCATCCTGCTGGACGTGAACATGGAGGACGCCAGCCTCATCGCCCTGGTGGAAAACCTGCAGCGGAAGGATCTGGACTTCATCGAGGAGGCCATCGGGCTGAGCCGGCTCATCCGCATGTTCGGCATGAGCCAGGAGGAGGCGGCCCGGCGCATCGGCAAGTCCCAGTCCGCGGTGGCCAACAAGCTGCGGCTCTTAAAGCTGCCGCGGGACGTGCTGGAAAGTCTCCGGGACAACGGGCTCAGCGAGCGGCACGGGCGGGCCCTGCTGCGGCTGACGGACCCCAACGCCCAGCGCATGGCCCTCGCGGTCATGGCCGAGAGCGGCATGACGGTCGCCGCGGCGGAGGCCTACGTGGACGCGCTGCTCAAAGGCGGAGAAGGCGCCGAGGAGGAGAAGCCCGGCGGCAGGCGCACCATGATCTTAAAGGACGTGCGCATCTTTCTCAACAGTCTCAACCGCAGCCTGGACCTGATGAAGCAGGGCGGCATCGACGCCGGCGTCCGGCGGGAGGAGACCGAGGACTCCCTGATCCTCACCATCTCCATCCCCAAAAGCCGCGCGGCGGAGCACGCTTCCCCGCATACATAGACAGAGCGCCTTCCCGGACGGGAAGGCGCTCAAAACTTTTTTATCTGTTCTTCTCGTAGAGCACCCGGAGGCCTTTCAGGATCAGGTCCGGGTCCACGGTGATGTCCTTTCTTTTGCAGCAGGGGATGATCTCCGCGGCAAGGCCGCCCGTGGCCACCACCTTGCAGGGGTAACCCAGCTCCTCCTCCATCCGCTCCAGCATGCCGTCCAGCATGGCGGCGGTGCCGTAGACCGCGCCGGAGCGCATGCTGTCCACCGTGTTGCTGCCCACCACCTTCTTGGGTTTGAGGATGGAGATGTCCGGCAGCAGGCTGGTGCCCGCCGAGAGTGCCCCGTAGCTCAGCTTCACGCCGGGGAAAATGGCTCCGCCGCGGAAGGCGCCGTTTTTATCCGCCACCGTGAGGGTCGTGGCCGTGCCCATGTCCACCACGATCACCGGCGCGCCGTAGTGGGCAATGGCGGCGACAGAGCCCACGATCAGATCCGCCGCCACGCTGGAGGGATCGTCGATGCGCACGTTGAGCCCCGTCTTCATGCCGGGGCCCACGATCATGGCCCGCTTGCCCGTGAGCTTTTCCACCGCGGTTTTCAGCGACTCCGTCACCCGCGGCACCACGGAGGAGAGGATGGAGCCCTCGAAGTCCATCGGGTCCAGGCCGTAGAAATCCGTGATCTGCCGGAGCTGAATGGCGTGCTCCGTGGCGGTGGACCGGGGATCGGTGTGCACCCGCACGATGTTGCGGATCTTCCCCGCTTCGATCATGCCGTATACAATGTGGGTGTTGCCCACGTCAATGGCGAGGATCATGTGTGTCTCCTTTCCGCTTACTCAGCGCGCCGCGCCCTCCAGCTCAAGCAGCGCCCGCTTTCGCTCCAGCCCGCCGGCGTAGCCGGTCAGCTTTCCGTCCGATCCCAGCACCCGGTGGCAGGGGATCAGGATCGAGATGGGATTGCGCCCCACGGCGGCGCCCACCGCCCGCGCGCTTTTGCAGCCGAGTTTTTCGGCCAGGGCGCCGTAGCTGCTCGTGCCGCCATAGGGGATCTCTCTCAGCGCCTCCCAGACACGCCGCTGGAACACCGTGCCCCGGGGAGCCAGAGGGAAGTCGATCTCCGGCTCTTCCCCGGCAAAATACCTCTCAAGCCAGGCCGCCGCCCCTTCCAGAGCAGGGTCCGCGGAGACGGGGCCGGGCACGCTCCCGTCCGGGAGCCCCGCGCCCTCATACTTCTGGCCCACAAACCAGAGCCCGCTGAGGGCGCCGCCCTCCGCCGCGAGCAGGATCTCGCCCAGTGGCGAGGGTACGATGGCCGTTTTCATGCGCAGCCTCCTAGTTGTTCACGCCGTGGTGCATGGAGGGGCTCTCCAGCGTCAGGGGCCGGAAGGCGTAGCCGTTGGCAAGGCCCCACTGGATCACCGTCTCCACCGCGGCCACGGAGTAGTCCTTGATGTCGTGCTGCAGGATCATGGAGACCGTCTGCTCCTGGCAGCCGGTTTCGATGTTCTCGACGATCTGTTTGGTCTTGTTGGTGCCCCCCGCGTCACCGGAGACCACGTTCCAGTCATAGTACTGGTAGCCCATGTCCGTCATGGCTTGGGTGAGGCGGGACATGATGCCGGGGTTGAAGGAGCTGACGGTGTTGGAGCTGCCGCCGGGGAAGCGGAAGATCCTGGTGTAATCTCCGGTCTGCTCTTTGACGATCTCCTCCATGGCGAAGAAGTCGTCAAAATACGCCTGTTCGCTGGCGTAGATCCTGTCATAGTCGTGGCAGCTGGTGTGCACGCCGATGGTGTGCCCCTCCCGGAAGGCCCGGCCGATCAGGTCCAGGTACTTGGGCTGCTGGTTGGTGACAAAGAAGGTGGCCTTGACGCCGTATTGCTTCAGGATGTCCAGCAGCTCGGCGGTGTAGGGGCCGGGACCATCGTCAAAGGTGAGGTAGATGGTCTTCTCCTGGGGCATGACGCTCTTTGGCAGCTCCGCGGGCAGCACCGAGACATAGCGTTTTTCAGTGATGATCTCATCGTCGCCGCCGCGGATGCTGTACCAGACCTCGTAGTCCCCGCTGAGATAGGGCACCACGCCGTCCTCCACCACGACATAGGAGCTGACGTCGTTGCCGAGGCTGTCGTAGGCCTCAAAGCCGGGGTCCGTGTAGCTCAGTCCCGCCTGCACGCTCAGATTCCGCTCACCCAGCACGGTGATGGTGGGCGGCTGGTAGCTGAGCTTGGGCAGCTCCCGCTCCACGGTGGCGGTGTTGCCGGAGGAGTCGGTCACGGTGTAGACGATGCGGTCGGTCTCCGGCGTGCGTTTGACCTTGCCGGTGAGATCGCCGTCGCAGGCGTCGGTGGCGGTGAAGCCCTCCTCCGCGTAGCCGGTCATCCAGGTGGGCTCGTAGCCCTCGATGTGCTTGAGCTCGATCACCGGCGGCGTCGTATCCACCACGGTGATCTTCCGCTCGGTGCTGTATTCGGAAAAGGCGTAGCGGGTCACATAGCGCAGCACATAGGTGCCGAGACGCCCCGTGTCCACCTTGCCGAAGGTCTCCACCTCCAGGTGCTCCTCGCTCTCGCCGAAGAGGCGGCCCGTGGTGACGGCGTATACGCCGGGGTCCTGAAAGTCGCTGCCGTATTCGATGGTCTGCTCCCCGTCGCCGTACATATAAAAGCGCACATAGCGCCCGTCGATCAAAAACAGCATGGACAGCACCAGAAGCACCAGCGCGATCGCCGCCCCCAGGATGACCCATCCCCGGCGGCTGCGCCGCTTTTTCTGTTTTTGGGTTTTGTTCTCATTCATGGCAAAGCTTCTCGCTTTTCTTTCTCTCTGTTCGGGGTGCGGCCGCGCCCCGCTGACTGTATATTATACACGATTTTCCGGCAAAGGGAATGGTTTTTGGGAATTCTGAAAATATTTTAACCTGTGCTCCGCCTCTGCCCTCTTCCGGCGCGGGCCGGCGGGCGCGACTGTGTCTGCAATTTGTCAGGCAAAATCGAGATTTTTTGTTGAATGAAGGGCCTTTGACTGGTATACTATAGATTTGTCGGGACTCCGACATATTACTCTCTGCGGCTGCCAGCCGTGGGAAAGGATGGAACAAATGAACAAGCAAGACAAAACCATGGACAAAATTGTGGCCCTGTGCAAAAACCGCGGCTATGTGTACGCCGGCAGCGACATCTACGGCGGCCTGGCCAACACCTGGGACTACGGCCCCCTGGGCGTGGAGTTCAAGAACAACGTCAAGAAGGCATGGCTGAAGAAGTTCGTGCAGGAGAGCCCCTACAATGTGGGCCTTGACGCCGCCATTCTCATGAACCCCCAGACCTGGGTCACCACCGGCCACGTTTCCAGCTTCTCCGACCCGCTGCTGGACTGCAAAGCCTGCAAGGCCCGGCACCGCGCGGACAAACTGATCGGCGACGAGCATCCCGAAGTCGATGTCGACGCCATGAACTTCGACGAGATGGACGCCTTCATCGCCTCCCACGAGGATATTATCTGCCCCGTCTGCGGCAAGCATGACTTTACCCCCATCCGCAAATTCAATCTCATGTTCAAGACCGCCATCGGCGTGACTGAGGACTCCTCCTCCATCTGCTACCTGCGGCCTGAAACCGCCCAGGGCATCTTTGTCAACTTCGCCAACATCCAGCGCACCACCCGCCGGAAGCTGCCCTTCGGCGTCTGCCAGGTGGGCAAGGCCTTCCGCAATGAGATCACCCCGGGCAACTTCACCTTCAGAACCCGCGAGTTCGAGCAGATGGAGTGCGAGTTCTTCTGCAAGCCCGGCACCGATCTGGAGTGGTTCGCCTACTGGAAGGACTACTGCCGCAACTGGCTGGTCTCCCTCGGCATCAAGGAGGAGAACCTGCGGCTGCGCGACCACAGCCCCGCGGAGCTGGCTTTCTACTCCCGCGCCACCACCGACATTGAATACGCCTTCCCGTTCACCGACTGGGGCGAGCTGTGGGGCATCGCCGACCGCACCGACTACGACCTGGGCCGCCACCAGGAGGCCAGCGGCAAGGATCTGACCTACTACGATCAGGAGTCCAACGAGCACTACATCCCCTACGTCATCGAGCCTTCCCTGGGCTGCGACCGTGTGGCGCTGGCCTTCCTGTGCGAGGCGTATGACGAGGAGGTCGTGGGCCAGGACAAGAAGGGCAACGACGACGTGCGCACCGTGCTGCACCTGCACCCCTTCCTCGCGCCCTTCAAGTGCGCCATCCTGCCGCTGAGCAAGAAGGAAGTGCTCACCGGGCCGGCCATGGAGCTCTACCAAGAGCTCTCGAAGGAGTTCATGTGCGACTACGACGAGACCGGCTCCATCGGCAAGCGCTACCGCCGCGAGGACGAGATCGGCACCCCCTTCTGCATCACCTTTGACTTCAACACCGTCGGCACCGAGACGGATGTGGCCGACCACTGTGTTACCATCCGCGAGCGCGACAGCATGCAGCAGGTCCGCATCCCCATCAGCGAGGTCAAGGACTACATCGCCGAGCGCGTGAAGTTCTGATTGAAAGTCAGGTCAAGTCTGTGAAAAACGGTTTTATCAAAGTAGCGGCCGCGGCCCCGGTGATCCGGGTCTGCGACTGCGACTACAACGCCGACCGGGTCATTGAGACCATGGAGAAGGCGGAAAAACTGGGGGTGAAGGTGCTGGCCTTTCCGGCCCTGACGCTCACCGGCGCCACCTGCCGCGATCTGTTCCGGCACCGGGTGCTGCTGGACGGGGCCGAAAAGGCGCTGGCCAAGGTCGTCGCCGCCTCCAGGGGCAGCGACATGCTGGTGCTGGTCGGCCTGCCCATCGCAGAGGGCACGGCGGTCAACAGCGCCGCTGCCGCCGTGTCGGACGGAAAGCTGCTGGGCTTTGTGCCCCAGCGCGCCGCGGACACGCAGTTCGTCGGCTCCGACGGCAGCTTCCACGAGGTGGACGACGACAAAAACGGCTTTGAGGCCGTCCCCTGCTGCGCCGATTCCATCATCTGGTGCCAGGCTCTCCCCGCGCTGGGGATCGCCGTGGAACTGGGTCCGGACGCGGACAGCGTCTGGTCGCGGGAGAGCGTCCTCGCCCGCGCGGGCGCCACGCTCATCGTCAAGATGGCGGACTTCCCCCAGACCGTCAGTTCGACCCGGGACGCGGAGCTGAACCTGCGCTACGAGTCGAAGCACAACTGCGCCGCCATGCTCCTGGCCGCCCCCGGCCGGGGCGAGAGCAGCACGGACAACGCCTACTCCGGCCTGTGCATGGCCGCCGAAAACGGCAAAATCCTGGCCGAGAGCGAGGGCGAGGACAGCCTTGCCGTCACCGAGATCGACGTGGAGCTCCTGGAAAACCTCCGGCGCTGGACAGGGAACTTCGACCTGGTCGATGAGGACTATGTCCACGTCGCCTGGCCCTGCGCCGAGACGGAGACGGCGCTCACCCGCGGCTTCAACAAGCACCCCCATCTGCCTGAAAACCCGGCAGACATGCCCGCCTTCTGCGAGCGGATGCTGGACATCCAGGTCTCGGCTCTGGTCAAGCGGATGCAGTACGCCCATCTCACCCACTGCGTGGTGGGCATCTCCGGCGGCGTGGACTCGACCCTCGCCGTGATGGTCTCCGCCATGGCGGTGAGGCGCATGGGCCTGCCCTCCACCAACGTCATCGCCTGCACCATGCCCTGCTTCGGCACCTCCAGCCGCACCAAGTCCAACGCCGTGGTGGTGGCCGAGCAGTGGGGCTGTGAGGTCCGCGTCATCGACATCACCAAGTCTGTCCTCCAGCACTTTGACGACATCGGCCACGCCCATGACGACTACTCCATTGCCTTTGAAAACGCCCAGGCGCGCGAGCGCACCCAGATCCTGATGGACATTTCCAACAAGGTCAACGGTCTGGACGTGGGCACCGAGGACTTAAGCGAGTTCATCGACGGCTGGTGCACCTACAACGGCGACCACACCAGCATGTACGACGTGAATCTCGGTCTGACCAAGACCCAGGTGCGCGCAAACGTCAGCCACATCGCCGCCACGACTGAGGATCGGGTGCTCAAGGCCGCCCTCTACGACGTGCTGGACTGCCCCGTCACCCCGGAGCTGCTGCCCATCCACGACGACATGATCGAGCAGAAGAGTGAGGACGCCGTCGGCTCCTACGCTCTGCAGGACTTCTTCACCTACAACATCCTGGTCAACGGCTTTGCCCCCTCCAAGGTCTTCCGTCTGGCCAAGGCCGCCTACGGTGAGGAGTTTACGGACGAGGAATTGAAGCGCTGGCTCACCAGCTGGTGCAAGCGCCTCTTCTCCCAGCAGTTCAAACGCTCCTGTCTGATGGACGGGCCCGCGGTGCAGGCCTTCACGGTCTCCCCGCGCACGGGCTATCTCATCCCCTCCGACGGAGAAGCCGCCCTGTTCCTGAAGGATCTGGAGCAGATCGGCCGGTAAATTTGTAAAATTCCACAAGAAAAAACCGCATGTCTCCCCACAATTTTTACAGGGCGGCATGCGGTTTTTCTTGTATGTTTATGCTCGCTTGCAGTATAATTTTTTCAACCAAAATGCAAGGAGGCAGTCAATCTTATGTTTAACAGTGAGTATCTCAACCGCGTATACGCCGAAGTGGAGCGCCGCGACGCCGGTGAGCCCGAGTTTCTCCAGGCTGTGCGCGAGGTGTTTGAGTCTCTTGAGCTGGTGGTGGACAAGCACCCCGAGTGGGAGGCCGCCGGTCTGCTGGAGCGCTTTGTGGAGCCCGAGCGCGTGGTGGAGTTCCGCGTCCCCTGGGTGGACGACGAGGGCAAAGTGCGCGTCAGCCGCGGCTTCCGCGTCCAGTACAACTCCGCCATCGGCCCCTATAAAGGCGGTCTGCGCTTCCATCCCTCCGTCAACCTCTCCATCATGAAGTTCCTGGGCTTCGAGCAGGTGCTGAAAAATTCCCTGACCACGCTGCCCATGGGCGGCGGCAAGGGCGGCAGCGACTTTGACCCCAAGGGCAAGTCCGATGCGGAAATCATGCGCTTCTGCCAGAGCTTCATGACCGAGCTCTACCGCCACATCGGCCAGTTTACCGACGTGCCCGCCGGCGACATCGGCGTGGGCGCCCGGGAGATCGGCTTCCTCTTCGGCCAGTACAAGCGCATCGTCGACCGCTTTGACGGCGGCGTGCTCACCGGCAAGGGTCTCTCCTTCGGCGGCTCCCTGGCGCGGACCCAGGCCACCGGCTACGGTCTGTGCTACTTCTCCGCCGAGGCGCTGAAGTACCTCCGCAGCGACAGCTACGTGGGTAAGACGGTCATCGTCTCCGGCTCCGGCAACGTGGCCCAGTACTGCGCCGAGAAGGTCACCCAGCTCGGCGGCAAGGTGGTCGCCATGTCCGACTCCAAGGGCTACATCTACGACCCCAAGGGCATTGACCTCCCGAAGCTCTTCGATATCAAGCAGAAGCGCCGCGCCCGCATCTCCGTCTACGCCGACGAGGTCCCCGGCGCCTCCTATGTGGAGGGCTGCAGGAACATCTGGAACGTCAAGTGCGACATCGCTCACCCCTGCGCAAGCCAGAACGAGATGGACGCTGAGGGCGCCCAGGCCCTGATCGACAACGGCTGCATGGCGGTCTTTGAGGGCGCCAACATGCCGCTGACCCCCGAGGCCATCGCCCTGGTGCAGGGCGCGGGCCTGCTCTACAGCCCCGGCAAGGCCTCCAACGCCGGCGGTGTTGCCACCTCCGGTCTGGAGATGAGCCAGAACTCCATCCGCATGAGCTGGAGCTTTGACGAGGTGGACGAGAAGCTGCACGGCATCATGAAGAGCATCTACAAGGCCTGCTATGACGCCTCCGTGGAGTGCGGCAAGCCCGGCGATCTGATGGTGGGCGCGAACGTGGCTGGCTTCCTCAAGGTGGCCGAGGCCATGATGGCCCAGGGGATCGTTTAATCGACGGCAAACCTGTTTGCCGTCGAGCTGCAGCCCTCTGCATGCACTCGCTCCGCTCGCACACTGGAGGGCTGAAAAGAGTTTTTTGTCAGGCGCATGTCCTGACAAAAAACAATTTAATCCATTCGCCTTGCGGCGAAAAAAGTGATAAAAAAAGGAAAAGCCAGGTGGCTTTTCCTTTTTTTATTCCTCGTCGATAGTCGAGACCTTGTTGGTCAGTTCCTCCAGTACGTCCAGCACGATGCGCACCGTGTCCAGGCTTGTGAAGGTGGTCACGCCGTGCTCCACCGCGCAGGAGCGCATGGCCACGCCGTTGATGTAGTGCACGCCCGAGAGGATGGCCCGGGTGTTGATGATGTAGCTGACATAGCCGGAGCGGATGGAGCGGAGGGAGTCGTCGCTGCCCTCGCTGAGGTTGCGCAGCTTCCGCGCGGGCACGCCGTGGGCGTTTAAATAATCGGCGGTCATGGTGGTGGCCTCGATGTTGAAGCCCATGTCATAGAAGCGCTTGGCCAGCGGCAGGGTCTCGGGCTTGTCCTCGTCCGCCACGGTGACCAGTACCGTGCCGTAATTCTGCAGGCGGATGCCCGCGGCCTGCAGGGCCTTGAACATGGCCCAGTGGAGCTTCCGGTCGTAGCCGATTGCCTCGCCCGTGGACTTCATCTCCGGGCTCAGATACGCGTCCAGGCCCTTGATCTTGTTGAAGGAGAAGACCGGGACCTTCACATACCAGCGCTTTTTCTCCGCCGGGTAGAGATCGAAGATGCCCTGCTCCTTCAGGCTCTTGCCCAAAATGACCTCGGTGGCGATGTCCGCCAGAGACCAGCCGGTGGCCTTGGAGAGGAAGGGCACCGTCCGGGAGGAGCGGGGATTGACCTCGATAATGGTGACGGTGTCGCTTTTGTCCACGATGAACTGGATGTTGTACAGGCCCACGATGCCGATGCCGAGCCCCAGCTTCTTGGCGTAGGACAGCACCGTCCCCTTCACCTTGTCCGACAGGGAGAAGGGCGGGTAGACGCTCATGGAGTCGCCGGAGTGGACGCCGGTGCGCTCCACCAGCTCCATGATGCCGGGGACGAAGACGTCGTGTCCGTCGCAGATGGCATCGACCTCCACCTCGCGGCCGGCGATGTACTTATCCACCAGCACGGGCTTGTCCTGGTCGATCTCCACGGCGGTTTTGAGATAGTGGCGCAGCATCTGCTCGTTTGCCACGATCTCCATGGCGCGTCCCCCCAGCACAAAGCTGGGCCGCACCAGCACGGGGTAGCCGATCTGCGCCGCGGCCTTTACGCCGTCCTCGATGTTGGTGACGGCGCAGCCCTTGGGCTGGGGGATCTCCAGTTTGGACAGGAGCTTTTCAAACAGCTCCCGGTTCTCCGCCCGGGCGATGGCCTCCACGTCGGTGCCGATGATATGGCCGCCGCGCGCGGCCACGGCCTCCGCCAGGTTGATGGCGGTCTGGCCGCCCAGGGAGGCGATCACGTCCCAGGCCCCCTCGAAGGCCATGACGTTGTACACGTCTTCCGCCGTCAGGGGCTCGAAGTACAGCTTGTCGGCGGTGGTGTAGTCGGTGGAGACGGTCTCGGGGTTGTTGTTGATGATGATGGCCTCAAAGCCCGCCTTCTTGATGGTCTGCACCGCGTGGACCGTGGAGTAGTCAAACTCCACGCCCTGGCCGATGCGGATGGGTCCCGCGCCCAGCACCAGCTTTTTGGGCTTTTCGGTGACGATGTCGCCGCTCACGCCGGTGTAGGAGGAATAGAAGCAGGGGATGTAGGCGCCCACGTGGCTGGTGTCCACCATGCGGAAGACCGGCAGGATGCCCTGATCGCGGCGGAGCTTGAGCACCTCCATCTCCGTGCAGCCCCAGAGCTTCGCGATATACCTGTCGGAAAAGCCCAGGACCTTGGCCTCCTTCAGGGTCTCGACCTGATAGGGCGCCGCGGCAAGCTTCGGCTCAAAATCCGTGATATGTTTGAGCGCCGTGAGGAAATAGGCGTTGATGCCGGTGACTTCCTCCAGCTTTTCCACACTCTCCCCCAGGCGCAGCAGCTGTGCGCAGGCGAAGAAGCCGTCATCCCGAAAGTCGGAGACGTACGCCAGCAGCTCTTCCCGGCCCATGGAATCAAACTTCGGCATGTGGAAATGGCACACGCCGATCTCCAGGGAGCGGACGGATTTGAGCAGGCATTCCTCCAGGGTCGAGCCGATTCCCATCACCTCGCCGGTGGCCTTCATCTGGGTGCCCAGCTTGTTGGAGGCGTCGGCAAATTTGTCAAAGGGGAAGCGGGGCAGCTTTGCCACCACGTAGTCGAGACTGGGCTCGAAGGCGGCGTTGGTGCCCGCCACATGGATCTCCTCCAGGGTCATGCCCACGGCGATCTTCGCGGTGACGCGGGCGATGGGATAGCCGCTGGCCTTGCTGGCCAGGGCCGAGGAACGGGAGACCCGGGGGTTGACCTCGATCAGAAAGTACTCCGAGGAGTGGGGGTTCAGGGCAAACTGGATGTTGCAGCCGCCCTCGATCTTCAGGGCCCGGATGATCTTCAAGGCCGCGTCGTTGAGCATCTTGAGATCGTGGTCGTTGAGCGTCATGATGGGGGCCACCACCATGGAGTCTCCGGTGTGGACGCCCACAGGGTCGATGTTCTCCATGCCGCAGATGGTGATGACGTGGTCCGTGCCGTCCCGCATGACCTCAAACTCGATCTCCTTGTAGCCCTTGACGCTCTTTTCCACCAGCACCTGGTGGACGGGCGAGAGCATGAAGCCGTTTTCCGCCACCTCGCGCAGCTCCGTCTCGTCGTAGGCAAAGCCGCCGCCGGTGCCGCCCAGGGTGAAGGCCGGGCGGAGGACCACCGGGTAACCGATCCTCTCGGCTGCCAGCACCGCCTCCTCCACGGACCAGGTGATCTCGGAGGGGATGACCGGCTCGCCGATCTCCTGGCAGAGCTCCTTGAACTTCTCCCGGTCCTCGGCCCGCTCGATGCTCTCGCTGGGGGTGCCCAGCAGCTCTACGTGGCACTCCCTCAAGATACCCTTCTTCTCCAGCTGCATGGCGAGGTTCAGCCCCGTCTGCCCGCCGATTCCGGGGATGATGGCGTCAGGCCGCTCCTTGCGCATGACCCGCGCCACATACTCCAGTGTCAGCGGCTCCATGTAGACCTTGTCCGCCATGGCTGTGTCGGTCATGATGGTGGCGGGGTTGGAGTTGCACAGCACCACCTCGTAGCCCTCCTCCCGGAGGGCGATGCAGGCCTGGGTGCCGGCGTAGTCGAACTCCGCCGCCTGACCGATGACGATGGGGCCGGAGCCGATGATCATGATTTTATGGATGTCTGAGCGTTTGGACATACAGATCGCCTCGATTACAGCGTGGCGGCCATGACCGCCTTGATGGTGTGCATCCGGTTTTCCGCCTCCTGGAAGACCAGGGACTGTTTGCTCTCAAACACCTCGTCGGTGACCTCCATGGACTCTCTCCCGAAGCGCTCACCCATCTCCCTGCCGATCGCGGTCTTGTGGTCGTGGAAGGCGGGCAGGCAGTGGAGAAATACGGCCTGGGGCCCGGCTGCGGCCATGAGTGCGGCGTTCACCTCATATGGGGCGAGGTCGTGGATGCGTTTTTCCCAGACCTCCATGGGCTCGCCCATGGAGACCCACACGTCGGTGTAGATCACGTCCGCTCCCTGTACGGCCTTGGCAGGGTCGGTCTCGAAGCAGAGTTCTGTCCCGCTCTCCCTGGCCAGCTCCAAACAGGTGTCGATCAGGGCCTTGTCGGGGAAATAGGCCTCCGGCGCACAGGCGGTGAAGCTCAGCCCCATCTTGGCGCAGCCCACCATGAGGGAGTTTCCCATGTTGAAGCTCGCGTCCCCCATGAATACCAGCTTGACGCCCTTGAGCCTGCCGAAGTGCTCCTGGATGGTGAGAAAGTCCGCCAGGATCTGGGTGGGGTGGAACTCATTCGTCAGCCCGTTCCAGACCGGCACCGGCGCGTAGGCCGCGAGCTCCTCCACAATGGCCTGGCCGAAGCCCCGGTATTCGATGCCGTCGAACATACCGCCCAGGACCCGGGCGGTGTCCGCGATGGACTCCTTCCTGCCGATCTGGGAGCCGGTGGGGTCTAGATAGGTGGTCCCCATGCCCAGGTCGTGGGCCGCCACCTCAAAGGCACAGCGGGTGCGGGTGCTGGTCTTCTCAAAGATCAGCGCCACATTCTTTCCCTCGTGCATCCGGTGGGGGATCCCCGCCTTTTTCTTCGCTTTCAGTTCACTCGCCAGAGACAGCAGATACGCGATCTCCTCCGGCGCGTAATCCAGAAGTTTTAAAAAGTCTTTTCCTTGCAGATTCATCATATCTCACCATCCGATCTCACACGATGTCCCCGGGCCGCCGGGGGTGTATGCCCTGCGGGTACGTCGGCCCCTACAGCACCTTGGCCAGAAAGCTCTGCAGCCGCTCGCTCCGGGGGTGCTCGAAGATGGTCTCGGGCGTCCCCTCCTCCACAATCTGGCCGTTGTCCATGAAGAGGACCCGGTCGGCCACCTCGCGGGCAAAGCCCATCTCATGGGTCACCACCACCATGGTCATGCCCTCGTGGGCCAGCTCCTTCATCACGTCCAGCACCTCGCCCACCATCTCGGGGTCCAGGGCGGAGGTGGGCTCGTCAAAGAGCATCACGTCCGGCTCCATGCACAGGGCGCGGACGATGGCGATGCGCTGCTTCTGCCCGCCGGAGAGCTGGGAGGGATAGGCGTCCGCCCGGTCGGCCAGGCCCACGCGCTCCAGGAGCTGCATGGCCTTTTTGTCCGCCTCGGCCTGGCTCTTTTTCAAAAGCTGCGTCGGGCCGAGGGTCAGGTTCCGCAGCACCGTCATGTGCGGAAAGAGGTTGAAGTGCTGGAAGACCATCCCCATGCGGCGGCGCATCACGTTGATGTTGACGCCGGGGGCGGTGATGTCCGTGCCCTCAAAGATCACGGAGCCGCCCGTGGGTTTTTCCAGCAGGTTCAGGCAGCGCAGGAAGGTGGACTTGCCGGAGCCGGAGGGCCCGATGACCACCAGCACCTCGCTCTTGGCGATGTCGGTGGTAACGCCGTTGAGGGCGTGGACCGTACCGGCGTTAAAATGCTTTTCCAGATTTTTGACTTGAATCAATGCGTCAGCGCTCACTGCTCCTGAGCCTCCTTTCCAGCTTTCCGATCAGCCAGCTGAAGAACACCACCAGGGCCAGGTAGATGGCGGCCACCGCCAGCAGCGGCATGAAAGCCGAGAAGGTGCGGCCGCGGATCACGTCGCCGCCCTTGGTCAGATCCATCAGCCCGATGTAGCCGCAGACCGCCGTCTCCTTCAGAAGGGCGATGAACTCGTTGGCCAGGGAGGGCAGCACGTTCTTGAAGGCCTGGGGGATGATGATGAAGCGCATGGTCTGGATGTAGGTAAAGCCGATGCTGCGCCCGGCCTCAAACTGGCCGGGGTCGATGCTCATGATGCCGCCGCGGATGATCTCCGTGATATAGGCTCCGGAGTTGATGCCGAAGACCAGGGAGGCCACCAGCACGGTGTTTGTGGTGGAGATGAACACCACAAAGTAGCCGATGAGCAGCTGCACCACCACGGGCGTGCCGCGAATGACCGTGAGATAAAAGCGGGCCACGGCGTTGAGCACCGTCATGACCGTCTTTCCAAGACCCGGCTGCATCTCGTCCTTCATCTGGTCGTAGGAGGAGCGGATCATCGCCACGATCACACCGATGGCGATGCCCAGCAGCAGCGCGAAGAAGGTGACCTCCAGCGTGACCCACAGGCCGTTGGTGATGTACTTCCACCTTGCGCCCTCTATGAAATTGAAGACAAAGGTCTCTTTCAGTTTGGCAAAGCTCGCCGCCATGGCGGTACCTCCGAATATACAGGAAATCCCGGAGGCGCTTTCGCGCCTCCGGTCAGTTTGTCAAAAAAGTCCTTACCGGACTTTTTGACAAACTTCAGCCGCCGAGCATTTTGCTCTGAGCAAAATGCTATTACCCGAAAAGCCTTGAGAAATCAAGGCCTTTCGGACGGCGGTTTATCCAACTCGAGGCGGGCCTTGCCCCCTCGAGCTCCCCTGCGGCCCTATCGTCCTTCATGTCCGCAGGTTTTTTGACAGTCTCCCCGGAGGCGCTTTCGCGCCTCCGGTCATTTGTTTTCTACCGAAAAATCAGTCGGCGCTGATGTACTTGTCGATGATGGCCTGCACGGTGCCGTCGGCCAGCAGCTCCTCGAGCGCGCCGTTGACCTCGTTGTAGAGCGCCTCGTTGTCGTAGCTCAGTTCAAAGCCGTAGGCTTCCTCGGCGTAGACGGTGGGCAGGATCTTCAGGCCCTCGTTCTGGGAGACAAAGGTCTCGGCGGGGCTGTTGTCGATGATGACCGCATTGCACTTGCCGGTCAGCAGAGCCTGTACGGCGTCGGCGCCCTTGTTGAAGCGGGCGATGTGGTCCTCACCGAAGTCGCCGGTGGCGTAGATGTCGCCGGTGGTATCCTGCTGCACGCCGATCTTGATGCCGTCGGCCTTCAGATCGTCAACCCCGGTGATGGGGGAATCCTCGGTCACGATGATGGACTGGATGCCGGTGGCGTAGCTGGTGGTGAAGTGGACGCTCTTGGCGCGCTCCTCGGTGATGGTGATGGCGCCGAAGCCCACGTCGATCTTGCCGGAGGCCACGGCGGTGATGATGGAGCCGAACTCCATGTCATTGAGCTCCATGGTGTAGCCCAGCTTGTCGCAGATGGCCTGGATGATCTCCACGTCGATGCCGACGGCCTGCTCGTTTTCGTAGAACTCATAGGGCGGGAAGGCCACGTTGGTGGCGACCTTCAGAACCTTGGTCTCGGCCGCGGGTGCCGCCGCGGGAGCGGCGGGCTTGCTGCCGCCGCAGCCGGCAAGGCAGGCAGCACAGAGGGCCAGGCAGAGGATGATGGATGTGAGTTTCATAGTCTTTTTCATTTTGAATGTCTCCTTTATTTGGAATGATTTGTGTTTGCCATGCGAGATCCTATCTTGATCAGTGCGGTGAAGAAGCGGAGCGCCGCCTCCGTCACCTTGTCGTTCCACCGGTAATCCGGGGTGTGCAGTCCCGCCGCGTCCAGACCGCCGCCGATGCCGCAGAAGAAGGACGGGCAGCGTCTGGCATAGTGGCCGAAATCCTCCGACCAGCGGAAGGGCTCCGGCGGGATCTCTGTCGTGAGGCCCGCTCTTTCTGCCGCCTCCTCCGCCAGAGGGTAGAGGGCGGGATTGTTGTGGGTTGCCGGGAAGACGTCCTGTTCCTGCACCTCGGGGATCACACCCGCCTGGCAGGCCAGCTCTTCGGCCAGGGTCGTGACCTTCTTTGTCAGCTTGTCCAGATCCTCGTCGTACCAGGCGCGGACGGTCAGGTCGATCTCCCCGCTGCCGGCCGCCACGCCGAAGTTTCTCCCCCCGGCCTGCATCCCCACCGGGGTGGCCAGCACCAGGCCTTTGTATTGCTTGGGATCCGTCAGCTCCGTCCAATGGGAGAAGAAGGCCGTCATGGGGAAAACGGGGTTGCGCCCGTTTTCGGGGTAGGCCGCGTGGCTCTGCTGCCCCTTGAAGGAGAGGATCAGGCCCTTGGAGGCGCAGGCGAAGGTATCCTGCAGCAGCAGGACGTGTCCCGCCTCAAAACCCGGGCAGTTGTGGAAGCCGAAGAAGCAGCCGATCTTCTCCATGTCGCAGAGCGCGGAGCAGAGCGCGCCGCCGGCGCCGGTCTCCTCGGCGGGCTGGAAGAGGAAAAAGAGGTTCTTCCCCAGCTTCTCTCCCTTGAGGGAGGCAGCGAGGGCGGCCATCACCGACATGTGCCCGTCGTGGCCGCAGCCGTGCCAGGGTCTGCCGTCGGCGCCCGTGACCGCATCCATGTCGGCCCGGAACGCCATGCCCTCCCCGTCGTTCTCCCGGTGGGCCGCGTAGAACCAGCTCCCGCAGTCCACCAGTTCCAGATCGCTGTTGTCCTTCAGAAAGGCCATCAGCGTCTCTTTGGTTTTTGTTTCACAGCCGGAGGCTTCCGGCATCGTGTGCAGCAGCTTTTGCAGGGCGATCGCCTGCTGCAGGGTCGTATTCAAATCTGTCACAGCTTCATCAGCTCCCCCCGCGCCGCCGTGATCTGTTTTTCCACCGAGGGCACTGCGGTGCCGCCCAGGCTGGTGCGCCGCTTGACGCAGGCGTCCAGGTCGATGGCCTTGTATACATCCTCCCCGATCAGCGGAGAGGCCGCCCGGTAGTCCTCCAGACTCAGGCTCTCCAGCGTGTTGCCGCTGCGGATGCAGGCGGCCACCAGATTTCCGGAGATCTTATAGGCGCTGCGGAAGGGCAGGCCCTTGTCCACCAGGTAGTCGGCAAGGTCGGTGGCGTTGATGAAGCCCTCCAGCGCCGCTTTGCGCATCTTATCTGTTCTGGCCTTCATGCCGGGGAGCATCCCCGCCATCACATGCAGGCAGCTTTTCAGGGTGTCCACGGCGTCGAAGACGCCCTCCTTATCCTCCTGCATGTCCTTGTTGTATGCCAGAGGCAGACCCTTGAGCACCGTCAGGATGCCCATCAGATCGCCGTAGACCCGCCCGGTCTTGCCGCGCACCAGCTCGGCCATGTCGGGATTTTTCTTCTGGGGCATGATGGAGGAGCCGGTGGTGTAGGCGTCGGGCAGCTCGATGAACTGGAACTCCCAGCTGGACCAGAGGATCAGCTCTTCGGCAAGCCTTGACAGGTGCATCATCTCCGTACACGCCGCGGCGCAGAGCTCCACGGCAAAGTCCCGGTCGGAGACCCCGTCGATGGAGTTGAGGCACACCCCGTCAAAGCCCAGGGCTTTGGCCTCCATCTCCCGGTCGGTGTCATAGGTGGTTCCCGCCAGGGCGCAGCAGCCGATGGGCGAGACATTCAGGCGCCGGCGGCAGTCGGAGAGTCTGCCCAGATCCCGCAGCAGCATGAACACATAGGCCATCAGCTGGTGGCCGAAGGTGATGGGCTGGGCCCGCTGCAGGTGGGTGTAGCCCGGCATGATGGCCGCCTTGTACGCCTCCGCCTTGTCTGTCAGCACCCGGACCAGGGCCTTCGTGGCCTCGGTCAGTTCGTCGATCTCCCCCCGTAGATAGAGGCGGAAGTCCAGCGCCACCTGATCGTTGCGGCTTCTGGCCGTGTGGAGCTTCTTGCCCACGTCCCCCAGGCGGCTTGTCAGCACCTGCTCGACGAACATGTGGATATCCTCGGCCCCGGGGTCGATGGCGAGCGCCCCGCTCTGCAGATCCTCCAGGATCCCCTGGAGCCCGTCGATGAGCTGCGCGGCCTCGTCCTGGGTGATGATGCCCTTGGCCCCCAGCATGGCGGCGTGGGCCATGGAGCCGGTGATATCCTCCCGAAACATGCGGCTGTCAAAGCCGATGGAGGAATTGAAATCGTCGGCCAGCTTTGCCGTCTCCTGTTCGTATCTCCCGGCCCACAGCTTGTTCATATCCAATCCTTTCCCTTTCGCTGCGCGAAAGGAATTTTGATCCGTTTTATGTCAGGACATGTGCCTGACATAAAACACTTCTCAGCTCTCAAGTGTGCGAGCAGAGCGAGTGCGCGCAGAGAGCTGCAATCTCAACAAAATGCTTGCATTTTGTTGATTAAAGTTTTCCCTGCTCCATCAGCGCCTGGACCTGGGTGGGCAGACCCCAGAGATTGATGAAGCCCGCGGCCTGGCCCTGGTCGTAGTCGCTCTCGCCGAAGGTGGCGATGTTCTCGGAGTACAGAGAGCAGGGGCTCTTAATGCCGGCCTTGATGACATTGCCCTTGTAGAGCTTCAGCTTCACCGTGCCGGTGACGTTCTTCTGGGTCTCGGTGACGAAGGCGGAGAGGGCCTTGCGCAGGGGTGAGAACCACAGGCCGTTGTAGATGAGCTCAGCAAAGCAGACGCTCAGCTCCTGCTTTTTGTGTGCGGTCATCTTGTCCAGGCACAGGGTCTCCAGCGCCTCGTGGGCCTTGTAGAGGATGGTGCCGCCCGGGGTCTCGTAGACGCCGCGGCACTTCATGCCCACCAGACGGTTCTCCACAATGTCCAGCAAACCGATGCCGTGCTTGCCGCCCAGGTCATTGAGCTTCCAGATGATGTCGGTGGCGCTCATCTTCTCGCCGTTGAGGGCCACCGGCACGCCCTGCTCGAAGTCCAGCGTCACGTACTCGGCCTCGTCGGGTGCCAGCAGGGGGCTCACGGACATCTCCAGGAAGCCCTCTTTTTCATACTGCGGCTCGTTCCAGGGATCCTCCAGATCCAGGCCCTCGTGGCTCAGGTGCCAGAGGTTTTTGTCCTTGGAGTAGTTGGTCTCGCGATTGATCTTCAGAGGCACATTGTGGGCCTCGGCGTAGTCGATCTCCTCTTCGCGGGACTTGATGGACCACTCGCGCCAGGGGGCGATCACCTTCATGGTGGGGGCGAAGTGCTTGATGGCCAGCTCGAAGCGGACCTGATCGTTGCCCTTGCCGGTGCAGCCGTGGGCGATGGCGTCGGCGCCCTCCTTCAGGGCGATCTCCACCAGGCCCTTGGCGATGATGGGCCGGGCGAAGGCGGTGCCCAGCAGGTAGTCCTCATAGATGGCGCCGGCCTGCATGGAGGGGATGATGACGTCGTTGACCAGCTCGTCGGCCAGATCCAGGGCGTAGAACTTGCTGGCGCCGGTCTTGTAGGCCTTTTCCTCCAGACCGTCCAGCTCGCCCACCTGGCCCACGTTGCCGGCCACGGCAATGATCTCGGGGTCGTTGTAGTTTTCTTTCAGCCAGGGGATGATGACCGAGGTATCCAGGCCGCCGGAGTAGGCGAGAACGATTTTCTTGATTTCATTTTTATTCATGGCGATTGCCTCCCGAGCATGTTTTATTCGTTTGATGTGTATATTTATACTCTTTTATTCCGTCCGCGTCAAGGGCGTATCCACCTAAATCTGGATTTTCATTCAATTTGACCAGCCCCGCCGCTCCCGTTTCGGGGCTTTTTGTGTGAAGTGCCCCGCCCGCTTCCCATCGGTTCTTTCCTGCACATGCGAAACCGCGGACTCCCTGCTTCGGAAGCCCGCGGTTTTTGCATATTATATGTATTTATTCGTTTTTCTCTGATTGGTCTACGCTCTTGACGAGGACCTTGTCGACCCGGCGGCCGTCGGACATCTCCAGCACGGTGACCTGTACATCCCGCCAGGTGAAGCTGTCGCCCTCCTTGGGGAAGCCGCCGAAGCTCTCCAGCGTCCAGCCGCCCACGGTGCTGCTCTCGGCCTCGATGCTGTCCTCCGGCAGGCCCAGCAGCTCCTCCAGCTCGGAGAGCATCATGGCGCCGTCCAGCTCGTACTCGCCCTCGGTGCGGCAGACCACCTCCGGCTCCACCACGTCGTTGTCGTCCCAGATGTCACCGACGATCTGTTCCAGCACGTCCTCCATGGAGAGCACGCCCAGGGTGCCGCCGTATTCATCCGTCACGACCGCAAGGTGCTGCTTGGCCCGTCTCAGCTGGCTGAGCACCGCCGGCAGCTTCATGGTCTTGTAGACATAGCAGGGCGGCATCAGCAGCGCGCGCACGTCCACCTCGCCCCCCTCGGCCAGGGCCTTCAGGAAACGGTTGAGATACAAAACGCCGATGATATTGTCGACGCTGCCCTCATAGACCGGCAGGCGGGAGAAGGAGGACCTCTCCACGGCGGCGACGATCTCGTCCCAGCCGTCCTTGATATCGATGGCCTCCACGTCCACCCGGGCGGTCATGACCTCCATGGCGGAGATCTCGGAAAAATCGATGGCGGAGCGCAGCAGCTCCGACTGATCCTCGTCCAGGACCTGCTCGTCCTCGGCAGTCTCAATGATGGAGTGCAGTTCCTCCACGGCCTCGTCAGCTGTCTCATCCTTCTCTGCCTTGAGCCAGAAGGTCAGAAGCGCGATGAGCTTGACCACGATCCAGACCACGGGATAGAGCAGCGTCATCAGAAAGCGCAGCACATAGGCAAAGCGCAGCGACAGGCGGTTGGCGCTCTTCTTGGCGCAGATCTTCGGGATGCTCTCGCCGAAGATGATGATGACCACGGTGAGGATCAGGGTGCCCAGCCAGGTGAGGGAGTCGCCCCCGGTCAGCAGGATCACCAGCACCGACACCAGAGAGGAGGCGCCGATATTGGCCAGGTTGTTGCCGATGAGGATGGTGGAGAGCGCGTCGTCAAAGCGGGCGGCGATCTTCACCGCAGCGGCGGCGCGTTTCGAGCCCTCGTCCCGCAGGTTTTCCAGCCGCAGCAGATTGCAGGAGGAGTAGGCCATCTCCGCCGCCGATGAGAAGGCGGAGAAGCAGATCAGCAGCAAAATGCCGATCACGACCAGCGAAATGCTCACGCCTGCTCACCCCCTTCCGCTTCCGGCAGCAGGGTCACGCGCAGCTTCAGGATGCGGTTGTGGTCCATGCTGGAGACCGTGACGGAGACCCGGTGATAGGTAAAGTGATCCCCGGCCCTGGGGATGGCGGCAAAACGCTCGTAGGCCCACTCGCCCATGAGGGTGTTGACCAGCTCCTCATCCTCCTCGGGATCCTCGTAGCCCAGGCGCTCAAACACGTCGGTGACGGATTCCTCCGCATCCACCTCGAAAACGCCCTCGGAGATCTCCACGATGGGCTCCTCTATGATGTCGTCTTCATCCCAGATCTCGCCCACCAGTTCCTCCAGGATATCCTCCACCGTCACAAGGCCCAGCGTGCCGCCGTAGTTGTCGGTGACCACAGCCAGGTTGTGCTTGCGCTTGGACATGACGGGCAGCAGCTCGTCGATATTCATGCTCTGGTGGATAAAGAACACCTCGTCCAGCAGCGGGCGGATGTCCAGGTCCTTTCCCTCGCGGAGATAGGCCTTGATGTATTTGCGGATCTGAAGGATGCCGATGATGTGGTCGATGCTCCCCTCGTAGACGGGGAGACGGCTGTGGGTGGTGGTCTTGATGCAGTCGAGGATCTCCTCGTGGCTGCTTCGGATATCCAGGGCCACCAGGTCCACCCGGGGGGTCAGCACATTTTCCACCGACACATCCCCGAACTGCAGGGCGGAGGAGATCAGCTCCCCCTGCTCCTCGTCGAGGCTGCCCTCCTCGGTCATGTCCTCGATGATGTCATAGAGCTCCTCCTCGGTGACGGATTTCTCCACATCGCCCGGGGCCAGCTTCGACACCGCCTGGCCCAGCCAGGTCAGAAAGGCCGTGACGGGGGAAAAGAGCTTCATGAAAAAGACCAGCAGCCCCGCGGTGGAGAGGGCCAGCTTGTCGCTGAATTTCTTGGCCACGCTCTTGGGGAGCATCTCCCCGGCAAAAAACACCACGCCCGTGGTGATGAGCGTGCTGATGGAAACCGCGCTCAGCCCCCAGCGGCGGGTGACGCCCAGGGTGACCAGAGCGGCGGTGGAAACATGCACGATGTTGGTGCCGACCAGGATCGCGCTGATGGCCTGGTCAAAGTGGTCCAGGACATAGAGGGCCTTTTTGGCCCGGCCGTCTCCCCGCTCCTCGGCCATGCGCAGGCGGGTGCGGGAGGCGGAAGCAAACGAGGTCTCCGCCACGGCAAAATACATGGCGCAGAACAGAAGCAGCACCGCACAGAGAAATGGCAATCGACTGCCGTCCTCCATAATGGAACTCACATCTCCTTTAAATACAAAATTAAAATATAATATAGCACGCCGTTTTCTTTCCGTCAATCATACCGGTGTGTTTTTTCTTTTCTTCACAGAAACGCTCTGTTCTTTCACGCGGCAGTGTGGTATAATCCTTCTATCTTATTGATGTGAGGAATCCAACATGAAGCAGGCTCGGGAGTATCCCCTGTTCACCATCACGAAGAAAGGCGCCCGCTGGGTCGGGGAAGGCCATCCCTGGATCTATGCCGAGGAGATCCTGTCCAAGAGTGAGGAGCCGGAAAACGGCGCTCTCTGCGACGCGGTGAGCGAGAGCGGCAGCTGGCTCGGCGCCGGCTTTTACAGCCGGGAGAGCAAGATCGGCCTGCGCCTGGTCTCCCGCAACTTCAACGACCGCTTTGACGCAGCCTTCTGGCGCCGCCGCATCCAGTACGCATGGGATTACCGCAAGACCGTGCTGGGAACGGAGGACCTGGGCTGCTGCCGCGTGATCTTCGGCGAGGCCGACGGCTTCCCGGGGCTCACGGTGGATCGTTTCTCCAATCTTTTGTCGGTTCAAACCCTTTCGGTGGGGATGGAGCGCATCAAAGATCTGGTTTTCCCGTTGATTGTGGAGGTTCTGCGCGCAGACGGCCAGCAGATCGACGGCGTCTTTGAGCGCAATGACGTGGCCATCCGCGGCCTGGAGGGGCTGGAGCAATTCAAGGGCTGGTATCCCCTCCCCGGGGAGACGCCGCCCGCAAGCCCCGTCACCGAGATCTGTGAAAACGGGATCTACTATCAGGTGGACGTGGAAAACGGCCAGAAGACCGGCTTTTTCCTGGATCAGAAGTACAACCGTCTGGCGGTGGCCAAGCTGGCGAAGGGCCGCCGGGTGCTGGACTGCTTTACCCACACGGGCTCCTTTGCCCTCAACGCCGCCAAAGGCGGGGCGGAGCATGTGACGGCGGTGGACATCTCCGAGAGCGCCATCCGCATGGCGGAGGAAAACGCCCGCCGCAACGGTCTGGAGGGGCGTATGGACTTTCTGGCCGCGGACGTGTTCGACCTGCTGCCGGAGCTGAAAAAGGGCGAATACGACTTCATCATCCTCGATCCCCCGGCCTTCACCAAATCCCGCAAAACCGTGGACCGGGCGGAGAAGGGCTACAAGGAGATCAATCTCCGGGCGCTGCGGGCGCTGCCCCGGGGCGGGTATTTCGCCACCGCCTCCTGCAGCCACTTCATGCCCTCGGAAAAGTTTGTCCAGATGCTGCGCGCGGCGGCCCGGGACGCGGGGGTGGAGCTGCGGCAGATCGAGGCCAGGCAGCAGGCCCCGGACCACCCGATTCTGTGGAATGTCCCGGAGACGGACTATCTGAAGTTCTACCTGTTCCAGGTGGTGTAAAAGGTATAGATTTATCTCCAGATAGTTGTGTGTTCGCCGGAACGAACCTGCGCAGGTCAAGACACATTCTTTCCCGTTGGGGAAAGAACGTTTCTTGGACTTCAAGAAAGGCAACCAGAGGAAGAGTCCTCT
>Ga0256405_10000960_pt1 | contig 86466 bp, 67 predicted proteins | sample RumenRJG_02DNA_FD_189096 | JGI IMG/M metagenome (GOLD analysis project Ga0256405, IMG submission 189096) | Bovine rumen microbial communities from Lethbridge, Alberta, Canada - RJG_02 | ecosystem: Host-associated > Mammals > Digestive system > Stomach > Rumen | place: Canada: Alberta... | reverse complement strand
AAAGACTGACGCAATAAGGATTTCATTGTTTGAGTTTAACTGCTTGAACGAAAACCTCGACTCACGTACGTCAGTACGCTAACGCTCGGTTGTTCGTCCAAAATCAACGCATTTTACCCACTCCTTTTTTTCTCGGCGTATTGTGTTGCGCGTGGAAATGGTGTATAATAAATCAAAAATAAAACGGAGCATATCGATGAGTCATTTGTTTTCGGAAACCATCAAAAAACTACGTACGGAAAAAGGACTTTCTCAACAAACGTTAGCCGACAAGATGTTCGTCACCCGCCCCACCGTTGCAAGATGGGAAAGCGGAGTTCGCTTGCCGGACGCCGTGATGATAACGCGACTTGCCGAAGTTTTGGGGGTCGATATCAATTTTTTGCTTTCTGCCGCAGCCGAGAGCGATACTTGCCCTAACGTAATCATGGTAGACGATAGAAAACTTATTCTATCGGGTGGCTTGCCGGTTTTAGAAAACGTGATGCCAAACGCCACGATCACAGGCTTTACAGATGCAAGCGAAGCCATCGAATACGCCAAAGCCAACCGCGTGGCTCTTGCTTTTTTAGATATTGAACTTCGCAACACGAGCGGGTTGGATCTTTGCAAAACGTTGCTCGAGATCAATCCCCGCACAAACGTCGTGTATCTGACTGCATACGCCGACTATTCTCTTGACGCATGGAAGACGGGTGCGAGCGGTTTTATGCTAAAACCTATCACGAGCGCGGGCGTTCGCGAACAACTCGAAAAACTGCGGTATCCGTTTTGGATCGGGAGCAACAACACATGAACGGGCTTGACGTCGTCTATTTTACACTTAGCGGGGCGATCATTGTAACCATGGCGTTCGGCATCGCCGTTTCCTTCTTTATTCCCTCGCTTGATCAGTGGAGCAAACGATATTTTACCACATTGTTTTCTCTGTTGTTTTTGTGCGCGATATCGTGTTTTTTGGAGCTCATTTTCTACAACGATCCTACAAAGGCGACGACTCAAAAGGTCGTTTATTTCTTTGAGGCCCTTTTGCTATCGGTACCGATCTTTATGCCGACGATTTTTCTTTTACATTGTTCGCGTGAAAAAATCAAAAGTAGCCCTTTGTTCTTGCCGGTGATGATTTTTTTGGTCATATACTTTGCCTTGTTGCTCGTCGCGCAGTTTACAAACGCTTTCTATTACGTCACGTCGGACAATCAATTTTTCTACGGTCCGTTTTATTCAATATCATTGGTGCCAATGATCTTGATACTTCTTCTAAATATTTTAGGTACGATCAAACGTAGAAAAGCACTCTCAAAAAAAATTTTTATCAGTCTTTTGATCTATTTAGTACCGATGACTGCGATGACGATCGTTCATATATTTGTCCCTATCGAGATATTCATCGTGTTTGGTATGGCGCTTTTCGCGCTTATTATGTACGGTTTGATCCTTTCGGACAACTTAGAGGAATATATGCGCCAACAACGCGAGATCGCCGAACAGCGAGCGAATATTATGGTTTTGCAGATGCGACCACATTTCATCTATAACTCTCTAATGGGTATTTATTACCTTTGCGATCAAGACGCCGAAAAAGCAAAGCAAGTAACTTTGGATTTTACTACCTATCTCCGCAAAAATTTCTCCGCGATCGCAAGCAAGGATACTATTCCTTTTAACGAAGAACTAGAACATACTCGCGCCTATCTCGCCATCGAGCAAGCGCAGTTTGAGGATAGTCTCTTCATAGTTTTCGACACTCCGCACACTTCCTTCCGCGTACCACCGCTAACTTTACAACCGATCGTTGAAAACGCCGTCGTACACGGATTAAGAGGAAGCAACGCACCTATTCACGTTTCCGTCATCACAAGAAAGTCGGATACGGCAAACGAGATCATCGTAGAAGACGATGGACCGGGTTTCAGATCAACCGATAACAATGATCCGCATATCGCTCTCGACAATATCCGAGAACGGCTCGATATAATGTGCGGTGGCACCATTTCCGTCTCCCCCCGTCAAGAAGGCGGCACATCCGTTAAAGTTACTATCCCTTTTGACAAATAAAAAGGAGATCGGTCAACTTTTTTGATTTCCGTAACTATCGCTTTTCGTAATACAAAAAGAGCCGTCAGATGACGACTCTTTTTGAGTTTATCGTAAGGACTGATCGTTATTTTTTGAGTTTCTTTTTGTCTTGGATTATTCCGTAGACCAAATTCGTTTGATTATACGTATTAAGCAAAGATGATATTTCAAATTATCTCAAAGTTTGTTTATGTCAACTTATCACATTATCACAAAAAATTTTATATTAAAATTATTGTAATACCAAATAAAAATAATTTCAACTCAATAGAATCATTCACAAAAACGATTTCGATCACCGCCGTAAAGTTATTATATTTGCAAAGCAAATTCCAATACAAAAAATTTAATTATAACGATGGATAGAGATCCTTCGACAAGCTCAGGATGACGAAAAAAATGTTAAGCACTATACATGATACGTCATGTTGAGCGAAGTCGAAAATGCACTTGTATATCTTCACACTTGGTCTATCGTCACCCTAAGCATTGTCGAAGGGTCTATATCCGCTTTTAAAACCCGTCAAAAATCCTAAAGATTTTTGACGGAGACGAATAAGTTCTCTAAAAAACGCAGTCTTTACGCTTGCGTTAAGACAAGTCTTAAGAGATACTTATGAGTCGTCGGTACATAATGTCGGATATTTCCGACACATAATGTTTTGCGAACACGGTTTTTCGTACCACCGCAAGCGGTGGCATGATGTACACGCCGACGGCGTGCATGATGTATATTTTGCTCGCATTGTTCGCAAAATACATAAAAAATCTCGTCAAAAGACGAGATTTTTTGGTGGGAAACACAGGTGAATATACTATTCGGTTATACATTACTCGCTATCAATGGCACGGGAAAGGGTATCACGTAGGTAGGAAATACGCGCAATCACCTATCATTTGTAGGCAATGGTACACGGCAAAAAAAGAACTCCCATCGCATCTTCCCGACCGGGGATTCCAGTCGTTTTGTGCAATGGGAGTTAGTGCGTCCGTATGCTGTTCCTATGTTTTACTAGTACTCTACTGTCATTTAATGACACGTTTGCTATCGTAGTACCTCGACACTGCCTTGAAAAAGTAGGGCTTTATCTCACCGTAGAACAGGTGCCTATCGTCGACCTCGAAATACACTTCACCGTCGTCTTCGTCGATATTGTTGGGCAAGCCGAAATAGGTCTTGTTTCAAAGACAAGGCACGCCAAACGGTCTTTTGAGGCAAAATAGCGTTGAGCCAAACAAGAATATACGGTTGATTGGTATGCCTTATTAAACGAAGAATATCGTTCGTTCCCAAACATTTTACGAGTTATTATTTCTCTTCCTCGTTTTTGTCAATAGGTATCGTCACGGTGACGCGGGTGCCGCCGCCTTCCCGAGAAGAAATGGTGAGAGTGCCGTGGCACATCATTTCGAGACGCTCGCGGATGTTGTTCAAAGCAGTATGCGGCTCGTTGTCTTCCGTGGGCTTAAAGCTGGGGCCGTCGTCCTCGACGATGATCTCGATCGCCGTGTCCGTTTTCCTCGTGGTGACCGATACGTGGATGGGATCGTTGCTTTCTCGTATACCATGCACGACGGCGTTCTCTACGATGGGCTGCAAAGTGAGGGGTGGTATGCGAAAGTGGGTATACGTGGTATCGAAATTGACGAAGAGGCTGTCCTCATACTGTGCTTGCTCTACGGAGAGGTAGGCGCGAGTATGTTCTAATTCGTCGGTAAAAAGCACGGGCTCTTCGCTTGCGAACTTGGCGAAGTTTTTCCTTAGATACGTCGTGAAGTTGAGTGTCACCTGTCTTGCCTTTTCGGGGTCCCGTTTGCAAAGGCTATATATCCCCATCATCGAGTTGCAGATAAAATGCGGGCGCATTTGAAGCACCATAATGCGGGCTTGTTGATTGGCAATCTTTTTTTGCTGAAGCATAAACCGGTCTACGCTGTCCGAAAGGATAAGACCATACATAATCGAAGCAAACAGTGCCATACCGGTAACGACCAACACGTCGATTTCCAAAAACATATGGATCACAAGCGTCACGGTCATCGGTATCATATACAACAAAAGGCCGATGAAATACTTTTTGGCAAGTTGTTTGCGCCGTCTGATAACCGCCGCTACGTTGGCAAGAAGGATAGCAACCAGCGGAGCCACCATCAAAGCCCACAGAGAGCCGCGGAAGAATTGGTTGTCGGGTGTAACGTAGTAGAATACCTCGGTAAATTGTGCGACGATGATGATGATGAGATACGCGCCCATCAACGCCGATACGATTTTGAACAGCGAACTGCGTTTGACGCTTTCCCCTGCGCTATGCAAGACAAGAAGCGTGGGCATAAATATCGCCGTAGACAGGACAATATCTTCAAACGCGTAAACGACCCTCGCCGCGAGTGCCATTGTGGGATCGTACCAAAATAGCAAAGCCAAGAGGCAAGTGACGGCGCAAAGGAGCATCAACGAGAACAACGTGGTGAAATACCGTTTGTTCCACTTGTCAAGCGTAGGAATAATGGCGGATAGAACGATACCAAGCGCCATCAAAATGATGATTGCGCCTGCGAACGAGAACCCGAGAAAGTCAAGCCACGTCACAGTCATTCGTCATCACCCCCGATATAAAACGGGTATCGCAGGTTTTTGAGTTGTTCTTTTACACCTTCGACGGTGAGAGGTTTCAGCATAAATCCCGACGCGCCCGTACTCCAAGCATTAAGCGCATAATCACTGTAAGCGGTCAGATACACCACGTTGGTGCGCGGGCTGATGGCGAGTAGGCCGCGGCACAAATCCAGCCCGCTCGCATTCCTCAGTTCTATATCCAAAAACGCAAGGGATACACGGTTGTTCTTGGCATATTCTATCGCTTCCTCTGCATCGTTAAAGCCTATTATATTGGCATTTGGCATCAACTCTTCCAAAACAGGCAAGCCGTCCACCAAGATCAGCTTCATATCGTCCACCAAAATGACGTTGGGCCTTTCGTCACTCTCGGCGGCGGTAAAAAGAGTATTGACGTCCACGCCCAAGACCGTGGCAAGTCGATTGGTCATCATCGCATCAGGCAAGCGCGAACCGTTCTCCCACCGCGCGACCGTGGATTGGGTGACGAACATCTTATCCGCAAGCGTCTGTTGGGAAAAACCTTTTTCCGTCCGTATTTTTTTCAAAGTATTCGCAAAAGATTGATTCATTATTTTTACATACTTCCTACCGGTTTATTGCTTCGATTATACTACAAAGATGCCCGCCGAAACAGTACTCTGAAGAGATTTTTATAAAAAAAATATGACACTCTGGAATACTCCGGTTTTTTATTATATAAAAATGCTAAAATGGAGCGTCGGTTGGTAGCCTATGGCTACAAACCCTCAAGACGAAAACCAAAACGAGGTATGTAAAATGAAGATTACCGCTAAGAAGACAGTATTGTTTGTAGCACTGATGGTCGTTGTCGTCGCGGCGTTGGTCGCTTGCGCTATGCTGGTGAAGGACAATGGCGCCAGATACGACAAAGAGACGCTCGCCAAAGATGGCATCGAGGTGATGCGGTCTGCCGGGCTCGTTGATGAGAACGGCAAGATGGTCGCGCTTGACATTCGAGAGAACGGCGCAAGCGTAGAACTTGACGTTTTGGCGAACCGTATCGCAAACGGCGAAGAGGTCGGCGTCATTACCGTAAACGGTAACTCCGTTACGTCGGATAAGATTATGCAGCTCAAGCAGGTGAACAGCTCGCTGGACGCGATCAATCTGATGGACAGAGACGTAGAGATCACCGACGAGCACGTTGCCAATCTGCAGATACTCTTGGAGGATATTGCCACAGGTAAAGTGAATCTTGGCGGTATCCTTTCGGGCGAAACGCAGCAGGTAAGTGTGAATCGGGGCGCGACCGAGGCTCCACACTTCTCGGAATCGCTTGTAGAGCAGCTGAGCTTTTATTACGAAGCTATGTTTCGTAAAACCAGAGAAGATGCAATTGCGGCTCTTACGACTCTATACGAGGCAGGCTATATCGACGCGAACGGTAACCCCGTAGAATTGGATCCATCGCTTGGTGCTGATGAAATCAATCGTATTAATAATGGCCTCGAGTTGATACGCTCGATCTTAAACGATTCTGGCATATTGCCGGAGGCCCTTGTCGCTTTTGAAAATCTGGTCGCCGATGCCGCCCGCGCCGCCCGCGTGAACACGTTTGTCGCTTGTTACGAGAATCTTTTGGGTAAAAGCAAAAAAGAAGCAATAGCGGCTTGGGATACCATCTACGAGCTCGGCTTGCTCGACTCGAAGGATAACATCGTAACATTTGATCGATGGGGAGACGCCGCGGAAATCGAACGTGTGAACCAAGGGCTCGAAGGGATAAGCCTGATTTTAGCCGACAGGAGCGACGAGGTCACAAAAGAGCAGTTGGAACGTCTTGACAATCTGCTCTCGGGAATCGCAGCCGGCGAAATCGATCTCGCCGACGTTATTGCCTACTATGGCGCTGAGGCTCCCACCTTCTCGAGTATCAATTTGAGCGAATTCTCCTATAGTTACTCGGCATATTTGGACAAAGCCTTTGATAAAGCGACTTTGGACGCCCTCTATAGGATAGGCTATATCGACGCAAAAGGAAACCCCGTTAAATTGGATCCTGCGCTTGGCAGCGAAACCATCAATCATATAAACAACGGTCTGGAGGCGTTACGCACGATCTTAGACGGTGGTACAGCCTTTAGGGATCCGATAACCGCTTTTGATCGTTTTACCACCGAGGTGGCTACCACTCTGGACAGCCTCTACGCCGAAATTCACGCCCGCGTGAACGCACTTGCAGCCTGCTACAAAACTTGTTTGAACAAAGGCAAAAAAGATGCAAAAGCGGCTTTGGCGGTCCTCAAAGAGGTCGGATTGGTCGATGACAGCTTCAACTTGACAGAATTATCGGGTGACGCCGCCAAAATCGAGCGTGTCAATCAAGGACTCGAGGTGCTGCACCTGATCGTAGACGGCAGGGACGACGAAATCGCCAAAGAGCATCTTGTAGCGCTTGACACCCTGCAGTATAACATCCGCGTCGGCTACGTTGACGTCTATGACATCGTTCCCAACGTCTTTGACGAGACGGGGGGCGTGCCGGAATGGATTGTGACCGCGCTTGCCAATGCGATCAAACGTAACAACGAGTATATTACTGATGAGGATGAACGGGCGAGAATGTATCTGAACAAATTCTACGAGGTCGGCATGATCGACTCGGATGGACAACCCGCCACTTTGGCTACGTCGGGCGATCGTCCGAAAATCTATCGTGTAAACCAAGCGCTCGAACCGATACGCATGATCTGGCAAGGCAGGGAGAATGAGATTACACAAAAGCAAATCGAATCTATTATTAATAATTTGTACTGGGATATCGTAAACGGCAATATCAACGTTACGGACGTCATTATCCCCGACTGGATGGTTTTGCCCGACAATAACGGCACCGGCGAGGTAGTTGCCACGGATGGCAAGTACGTTGCGCCCTATATTTCGGGCACCGAGTACGAGGCAGAGCACAGCTTCGAGCTGTACGACCCCGATAACACGACCTGGTACACAACGGCGGATACAAAGGTATCCTTCTACCACGCAACGAACCCCGGCGCTATCACCGCCGAAGACATCGGCGAATGTACGGCGGCTGAGGCGAAGCAGTGGATCATAAACAACTGGGACGACGTCATGCACGTCTGGGAACAAACAACTTTTGTGTTCTATAACGGGTCAAAGTTATGCGCTCTTTATTTCTTTTCCCCGGATCAAGAAACGGATGCTTCGGTAAGGAGCAAATCCGTTAATGCGAATTATCAGGTATCCTATTTGGCGAATTGTGAAAACTTATGGGTCTGTACTCCTTCCGCGGGTTACGTCGTGGGCATGGGAATCGAGCGCCCTGCAAACTACAACTATGAATATAGCAATGACACATACGCCAGCCCGAAAGTTTACATACACGTCAAACTGAACAAGCTGCCGGCGGAGGGAGAAACCGTCAGCGTAGACTTCAATATGTACTCGGGTGGCAATACCGCCGGTATAAAGCTGAACGGCGCTTCGTCCGCGCAGCCGTATAGCCAAACCATCACCTGGACGTCGGAGGATACCGAACTCGAAAAGGTCTTTGAGATTCACGCAGTAAGCATTAACGCTTCCCCCGATCGCAAGAAGTGGGGCGGCGAAATGGGCGTCGTTGTCAACGTGAACAACCCCCAAAACGCCACGCTTTCGGGCGGCGTAACCTCGTGGACTCATACCGAGGTCTTCTTTGATCACGGCGATAGTGAACTAACTACGGATATTCATACCCGTATCACCGACGTTTCGGTGCCCGCCGGGAGGTATTATGCCGGTCAAGTGGTTCCGGTGACGGTGACCTTCCATGATTACGTGAAGGGTACGACCGGAACGAAACTGACGGTCAACGGCGTTGAATGCACGTTGTTGGGCAATAGTACGATCTTCGATTCGCTTACGTTCGGCTATACCGTACGGGGCGTGGACGGCGGCGCGCTTGACATTACCGATTTGACCGGTGTGGTCGACGCGGCAGGGAACCCGGTCACACTGGAGGATCCGATCGGCGCAAGGCAGTTTGGACTCGCACAAGGCGTTATCATCATCAGCGACGTCAAAGAGGGCAGCTTCGATTGGGACAACGCAAAATACGGTATCGACGACGTTCTCGGCAACCAAACCGTGACCATCGTGATCCCCTTTGCTCCCGAAGGAGACAAAACCTGGATCATCAACGACGCGATCGAGATCAATCCCGGCATAACCATATCCGTTCCCGGCTATGAGAACGCCAAGGCGAGTTACTATCTCAAGAGCTTCTATTTCTCTTCGGACGGCGGCGAAACGCGCTATCCTGTTTTCGTCCTGGGAGACGACGACGCGGAAGCCTTTGCCGTGCGCCTTGCCGTGCCCTATAACGCCAGTGCCTACCTGCGCAAGGATACGCTGCACTTGTACTACGACAAAGACCTGAATACGACTACCAATTACCTGGGCGCATGGGAGGATAGGCAAACGGATGCCAATGGATTTGCATACTTTACCGATAACGGCACCGCAGCCGATCTTCTTGCGGCAAGGAGCATCAGCTACTACGTAAAAGGCTTCTATGCGTATGACAAAGACGCGACGGTCAAAAGAGCCAATTATAATGAAGCCAACGTATTGGACGGTTTTTACAAGCAAAACTACTTGTACGTCGTCGTGCCGGCAGAGGATTACGACAGGCAACACGACGTGGAACTTTTGGTGAATGAGGCGCTGTTCAATGCGTCCAAATCGGGTGTGCGCTCCGAGGAGCTCAATGTGCCCCTCGTGCTGAATTATCGGCTGAGCAACCGCGCCACGTTTACTTTTGCAGATCCCAAATACTTTACTTGGAGCACAAGCGACGAGCTAATCGCCACGGTGAAGAAGGATGAAGCGACCGGTCAGGGTCAAATCGTCTTGAACGGCGGCGGCGGTACCGTGAACATCATTCTGACCGTGGGCAACGGCTCGACTGCCAAACAGTACGACATTATCTTTGAACTTGCTATCCTCGCGGGCAAATCGCCCTTTATGAAGATACCCGAATATTCCAAGGAGCGCACAACGCTGACCGAAACCGACGTTGACGTGCTGTTCGCGTCCAACTTGACGGCGCGCAACGCCGCGACGGGCGTGAATGAAACGACCTTCACCGCAAAACTGTACAAGGTCGATGCCGTGAACGACGAGCCCGCGGGCGAGCCGATCTGGACGGCAAACTTTGTCAGCACCCAAGCGGATACGCTATCGCATATCACCGTACCCGGTGCTAAGCTTACCAACGCGGGTATCTATGCAGTGGTCGTCAATGCGTCCTATTTGGGCGGCGACGTCGACGGTTTTGCGACCGAACCCGAGAATTTTGCCGTGACGGCGTATATTATCGTCAAGCAGGCACCCCTCAAGGTCACTCTCAAAACGCTGGACAGCTACTCCGTAAAATATGACGGTCTGCCGACAATCGAGTACACCGTCAGCCCCTCGAACGCAAACTCCGTGGTGGAATATACCATCCAAAAGTCGGGCGAAGCGGTAAGCGCGCGCACCACCGTCACCGACGGAACGATACCCTTTGCGGCGACCAAGCCCGAGGGCCTCAAGGACGCATATACCATTACGGTCTACGCAAAATCGCTAGACCCCATGGCGGACGATACGTGGAGCATGGATTCCATGCTCGTGCGCGTATATAATACGGATATACTGGAGCTAATCGTCGCGGACGTGATCGCAGGCGAAATCGGCGGCACCACCGGTGGCGTGGGCGACAACGCGAACGGCACGACGATCAATATGGATAACCACAGCAAACTGCCCAGCTACGGCATCACAGACGGCGAAAGCTATCAACTTACCGTCAGCGACCTCAATCTCCTGCGCACCGATATGAGCTTGCAAAAGATCATCTCCGCCAACTACGGCTCGGGCGTTTGGGGACTTGTATCGGACAAGATGCAGTGGACCTCCTCGGATAGCGACCTGGTTTCCATCAACTACAAACAAGGCGGGACCTATTCGGATATTCGCAACTATAGCTACACTTCGTACGCTCCGACGTCCGACTTCTTGCTCGTGGGCAAGGACAAGACCGACGGCGTGACCATTACGGCGACGCACGCCGCGACCGGTATGACCGCGAGCGTAACGGTGACAGCCGATACGCTGGAAAATCAGCTGTACGTTTTCCAATTCTATCCCAAAACGGTGACCAACGTCACTTACACCAATGGCGCAGGCGAAAAGAGAGAACTATGGAGCGACGACAAGGGCGTGCTTGCGGTCTATGAGCCCGAGGGCATCGATAGCGCAGTTATGGCGATATCGCGTCAAGGTGATACGACCTATGTGGGCACGATCTTTGCCGTCGAACTGCAAAGCGGCGAGCGCGACATCGCGTCGTTGCAGCTATATCCCTGCAACAACCTGCGTATGCGCTCTATTTCCAACGCTGTTTTGACCTTCCTTAACCCCGACGGCAGCGCCTACAACGGAACGGTGACCTTGAGAGCCGGCGTATACAAAAACGGTATCTATTGCCCCGCATCCAAGACGTTCCTTTCGGCGTCGCCCGAGACTAAGTACGACGCTTTGGACGATATCGTAGTTACCGCAATCAACGGCAAGGTGACGTTGGGCTTTGACCCCACGTCGTTCAAGATCGATCCCGACAGTCTCGAGGAGATCGGTGCCGCCGCTAACGACAAGATCACATACGTCATCGAATATCGCATAGGCGGCTACAAGACGAACTACGTTATGCTCACCGTATCTACCGACTCGATAGGCGAGCAAAAAGCCACCGACTCGGTGATCCGTCTGATCTCGTCCCCCACGAGCGCAGACGTGCCGCAAATCACGCGTCAAACCATCCGCCAGTATTCGGATGGAATAGCGTTGACCTATAGAGACGTTACCGACTTTACCGATTACATCGGTCTTTCCAAATTGATCGACAAGGTCGTGCTTTATACCGACTACGTCCTGCCCGCAAGCGTTGTGAGCTATGATGATAACGATATTCCCTCGGTTTCGGGTGAATTCGCGCTCTATACGACAAGCGGACGCAAGCTCACCGGTCAGATGGAGAGAGCAAGCGACAAGGCGGATCAGATATTGGACCTTGCCAAGTTGGAGAACTCGACCTTGTACGTGTTCCCCTTCTCTTCGTCGCCCATCGGCCGCAGTATTTACACCATGACGGACGAAACTTTGGCGGCTGACGGCATAAGCGACGTGGGCGATAATGCCAAGCCCTCCAGCAGTATCAAGGCTGTGTTCGTAAAGGACGGCATAACCCTTACGAGCGTGACGTTACCCTTTGGCGTATGCAATCTTTCGCATCAAGAGCCGACCGACGGCGCAAGAGATGCGGCGGACGACATCAACAGCACGCTAAAGAGCAAGTTGAGCATTGGCGAGATCTTCAATACAATCAGCGTCAACGATATGCTCAAAAAAGGCTTTTTGTTCCTGGGCGGACTGGCGACCACCAGCTCGGATATGCCTTTGAAACTGATGATCCTGCCTACCGAGGATCCCGGCGTTTTCCACTTGATCGCTTTTGTGGGTAAAAAACAAAACAAAAATGAGGGTGACGGTCTCGATATCGAGTATGACGTGCAAAAGACAAAAGACGACTTCAAAGATCTCATTGAGGACAACGACACCAAAGTAGAAGCCAGCTTCTCGGGGACCATTATTCTCGAGGCGGGCTACGACTTCAATACAAAGGAGTGGAAAATAGGCTTCTTGGGCGGAAGCGTAGGCATGGCATTCAGCGCCAGCTACGAATGGACGCAAAACTTTATGTGCGGTCCCGTGCCTGCGACCATCTCGTTCGAGGTAGGCGCCCATGCCGAGCTGGAGGTTTCCTTCGCCAGCAAAGCGTCTGTCAGACAAATGCTGGTCGACGCAACCATCGGCGTATCGCTCGATGCATTTGCCGGCATTGGCTTTGACGTAACCATCGCCAAGCTGAAACTTGGTATTTACGGCAGCATCGGCGCGGACGTCAACTTCTTGATGCTGTCCGACTTCAAGCATGCTCCCACTACCGGCACGAAGCTGGAAATCAAAGGTGAGATCGGCATCAGGCTCGAGGTCAAGGTGCTCTTTGTCAACTACAAAGAAACCTTTGCCTCTACCGGCTTCAACTGGACGAAAAAATATAACCAATATGATGAAATCCAACGCAGGTGGGCCGAGAGCGGCGCTGCCGAGATTTTCGGATTGACCCGTAGCGGTAGAGCCTATTCGATGCGTCTATTGTCCGACGGCACAGCATTGGTCGCCATCGAGAGCGGCGGCGAGCTGGAGGACCGTGACTATTTGGATCTCAGCGAGCGCGCATGGAATAGCGGTATAGCCGCGCAGAGAGGTCTCATGAAGGGTGCGGTCAGTAGCGTGCTTGTCGACGTGCAGACCAACGCCTATCCCTACTCCAATCCCGTATTTGTCGATGACGGCAGTATGTTCCTCTATATCTCGGACAACGACAACGCCGACGAATTGCAGAGCGTGGTCAGTTTCTCCGTATCAAACGGCATCGGCTACGACGTGGGCACGCCTATCTATGACGTAACCGACGAAAACGCCATACTTGCCGACAGCGACGTGGTCGCCAGCGGCACGGGAAGCAATATCTTTGCCGCGTGGGTCAAGCAAATGGAGTCTCCCGAAAAAGAGATGCTCGACAAAACCACCAACGACGACCTGGGCATGATGATGAACGCCACCGAGATCTACGTCAGTGCCTACGACGGCACTGTGTGGACGACGACTCGCCTTACCAACAACAGCGTGGCGGATATGTCACCCACCATTGCCAGCCGTGGCGAAAAAGCCATTGTGGCATGGCGTAGTCTCTCCGCAACCAAAATGCCCGACAACGGCGGCGAGCAAGACTTCTCGTCTATGTTCAACGCCGAGAACAACATCAAATACAGGATGTATGACGGCGCGACTTGGTCGGAAGCAACGGTTGCCTACAACGGCAGCGCAGGCACGGTGACTGCCATCAATTCCGCTATGCTCGCAAACGGCACGGCCATCCTCGTCTACACCGTGCGCACCGGCGATGACGTCACCGGCACCGAAACCTACTTTACCGTGATCAATGCGGCCGGCGACATCGTTACCACGGGTCGCCTCACCAACGATAGTTACGCTGATACCAATGCGCAGGTTGCGGCGGTTGGCGATCAGTTCGTGGTGGGCTGGTATTCCGAATACGATTTCGGTGACGTGACGGCACACGATATCCGCTTGGCGCGTATTAACGCCGACGGCAGCGTGGACGCAACCTTCCCCGAGAGCATTTCGGTCGACACCGCAAGCGACATCACCACAGACTTCCGTTTCTCTGCTCCTGCCGATACCGACGAACTGAGCAAACTCTCCATCGTCTGGGCACAGAAGAAGGACAGCGAGGACACCAAGAACACCAAGTACGAACTCAACGCGATGCGCTTCTATGAGGACGGCGGTGCCATCGGTATGACTGCGCCTATCACGATTGCCGAAACCTCCAGCAACTTCACGGTGGATTATTATGACACCTACACCGACGCTGATGGCAAGGTGCACGTCATTGTGCTTGGCAGCGACTACAATTCGCTGGATGGGCTGGCGGAATACGACACCATCGACCTCACCAACCAACCTATCGAAACAAGCGATGGAAGCAATCTGCTGACGATTTTGGATCAGAACCCCTTGGCGTATATCAAGTTGGGTTCTGCCGAATTCCGCGATGTCGCCATCGAGGTGACCGCGGCAACCAACATCGGCGAGCTGGTTCCGGGGCTGGATCTGCCTGTGCAATTTGCCATCAAGAATATCGGTACAAGCACTGTGGACAAGGTGAACGTGCAGTTCGGAGAGGTAAACAAGACCGTCGAGGGGCTTGCGCTGTTGCCCAATCAAAGCACGACCATAACGATCGTTTATGCCGTGCCCGAGGGTGCGGTGGAAGACATCGAATATACCGTGACCGCCGACGATACGGCAGTTGTGGTAGAAACGCTTGTCCTCAACAGACCCGACGTGGGTATCTCGGACATGAAGCTTTTGAGCGAAGAGAACGGAGAGCGCATCGTACAGGTGATACTGTATAACGCCTCCGATATCCCGCTCGCAGGTAGCGGAAAGACAGTCAAGCTTGGCATTTATACGTCTCCCGATCATGAAGAAGAAAAACGCGTTGGTAGCCTTATTACAATCACAGACGCAGACGCTCTCGCGAGCATCGACGACGGCATTTACAGCGTCGTGCAGACGCTCTTGGTCGAGGACCTCATCGGCAACGCGGACGAAATCCCCGCCTCTGGCATCAAACTTTATGCCTATGCGTGGGTCGAGGATTGCGAGGAGCTGTATCTCCAAAACAACGATGAATCGCTCTCCTTCAAGGGTCTCTTGACCAAGAGCAATGGCGAGATCATTACCGTGAATACCGCAATCCAAGCGCAAACGGAAAACGAAACTACGGTGTATACTGTTCGCGCAGATATCCGCAATAATTCCATGAAGGAAACGTCTTTCGGCATTCCCGTGGCGCTTCTTGTGGATAGCGAAGGCAATATCATTGCGCAGAAGAACATGCAAGACACGTCCTTAACGCTTACGAAGGAACAGACAGTCAGCCTTTCCGTTACCTTTACGGCAGATGAATTGAACGGCAAGACCCCTGCGGAGGCAACTGTTGGCGCTGTCTACAAAGTGACGTTTGACGTGAATGGCGGAAGCGGTGCCTTCGACCCTGTGCAGACCGATTTCGAGGGTCGCATTTCGCTTCCTGAAAATGAGCCCAAAGCGCCGCAAGTTGCGGCAGACGAGGAGCCGTTGTTCTTTGACGGCTGGTACACCGACATGGTGAATGGCACGTTGATCACGGCAGACTATACGTTTACGGCAGATACAACCGTCTATGCGCACTACGTCATCCACGAGCACGACTACACTTACAGCGCCGAGGGTGCTACGATCACCGCAGTTTGCGGAAATACCGATGGCAGACATACGGGCGAAACAACCGCTACCATCACTGTCGCAGCGCCGACTCTGACCGTCTATGGCGGAGAGGGCAGCGCCGAGGCAACCGTTACCAACAACGTCGATGGCGTCGATACTCCTTCGATCGTCTACAAAAAGAGCGAAACCATTCTTGACGCCGCTCCCATAGTTGCCGGAACCTATACCGCAAACATCACGGTGGGCGACGTTACGGCAAGCGTTACCTACACCATCGCCAAGAAAGCGGCGAGCGTTATTGCCATCGACAAGTCCAAGACTTATGGCGAAGTTGATCCTGAATTGACCGCTACCGCCCTTGGCACCATTGGTACCGACGTCATCAACTACACGCTGTCGAGAGCCGAAGGCACGAACGTCGGCGAGTATGTCATCACCGTTGCTTTGGGTGAGAACCCGAACTACGACGTGGCTACGACCAACGCGAAATTGACCATCGCCAAGAAAGCGGCGAGCGTTACTCCTGCAGACAAGTCCAAAGCTTACGGCGAAGACGATCCCGAGTTGACCGCTACCGCACTTGGTCTTGTCGGAGAAGACGCGCTGAAATACACACTGTCAAGAACTGTTGGCGAGAACGTCGGCGAATACGTCATTTCGGTTACTTTGGGTAACAATCCGAACTACGACGTTACGATCACCGGTACGGCGACCTATACGATCAACAAAAAAGCCGTCACGCTGAATTTGTACGTTGACGGAGTGATCGTTACCGAAGCAACGTCGATTAGCTATGACGGACAAGAACACACGTTCGTAGTTAAGGCGATCGGAGCAAACGACGAAGTCATCACGATCGGTGCAGAGACCCAAACCGACGTGTTCTCTTCGACCGAGTTTATCGTTTACGCACAAAACCTTGCCGCAGACGGTTCCGAATACGAAAACTACGTTTTGGATAACGACTATAACGTTCCGGACTATGCTATCGCGGCAAAAGCGATCACGATCACTGCGGACGACAAATCTTCGGTATATGGTGAATCAATTGTAGGTCTGACTGCGCAAATCACCGACGGAAACGGCGTTTACGTGTTGCCCGATGAAGATAGCGAAGTGTTTGTTTTGACCAAGGAACAAGGCGTAAATGCGGGCGAGTACGTTATTACGGTAAACGTTGTCGGCAACAGTAATTATATTGTAACTCCCGTAAACGGCATATACACGATCAACCAAAAAGCCGTTACCGTTACGCCTGATAATAAGACTATCACCTACGGCGATGACAACATGGCTTTGACGTATGCCATCACGGGACTTGTCGGAGAAGAAGCCTTGACGGGCATCACTTTAACGAGAGCGGAAGGTAATAATGCCGGCACTTACGTCATAACGGCAACTCACGACGATACGTTGGATCTTAACTATGCCGTTACGATCACAGGCACGGCGGCATATAAGATCAATCAAAAAGCCGTTACCGTTACGCCGGACGATAAGACTATCACCTACGGCGATGACGATTTGGCTTTGACGTACGCCATCACGGGACTTGTCGGAGAAGAAATCTTGACGGGCATCACTTTAACGAGAGCGGAAGGCACTGATGCCGGTACTTACGTCATTACGGCAACACACGACGATACGTTAGACCTTAACTATGCCGTTACGATCGCAGGTACGGGCGCTTATACCATCCAAAAGAAAGTCAATACGATCAATACGGACGGTATCGTCAAAGAGTATACCTATAGCGGAAGCAACGTTACGGTTGACGGTGCTACGGCTTTGGGCGACGGCGAAATTTCTTACGAAAACAACGTCGTGAAAGAGGCGGGAAGTTATACCGTTATCGTCAAAGTAGCCGAAGGCACCAACTATCTCGCTGCGGAAACGACCGTCGTTGTCTCCGTAAAAGAAACGGCACCCGTTAAGAATGATGAAAACGGCATATCTACGCACGGCAAGATCATCTCCGTTGAAAACGCCCAAGAAGGCACCAGCATGACGGAGATATTCAAGAATGCAAAAGATGACGCGAGCGAAAGCAAAGAGATTAGCGCAACGATCGATACTGCTAATATCGTCTTTAACGAAGCGGCTATCGAAGAAATTTCCACTGCCGGCGAAGTCGAATTGAAGTTCAGCGTCATTTATGTGGACGAGTCCGAACCCATCGAGTCCGATGCGCTCAAAGACGCCGAGGTAATCATCAAAGTATCGTTGAGCGATGGTATCACGTTCGCAAGCGGCAAAGCGACCATCACCATTGACCTGAAGAAAGAAGTTCCCAAAAAGAAGATCGCTAAAGTATATTACGTGGACGCAGACGGCAATCGCACCGATATGAACGCCTCGTTTGCAGACGGAAAACTGACTTTTGAAACCAATCACTTCTCGGATTACATCGTTGTATTCGAGAAAAAAGGTCTTTCGGGCGGTGCTATCGCGGGTATCGTGATCGGAAGCATCTTCGGTCTTTTGATCGTTGCCTTTATCATCCTGTTCATCCTTTACAAGAGGAACAATGGTAAAGATGACGACAAGAAGCTCATCAAAGTTCCCTTCATCAACAAGGTGATGGCGGTTGCCGATGATTTCTTTGCCAAAGTGGCGCAAAAGACGAAAGGCTTATACGCAAAACTCCTCAAGAAGGAAGATCAACCCACCTCTTCCGCTTCCACGGAAGGAGAGGGGGCGATTATCCCCGCAACTACGCCCGCAGAGTGCGACGAGATTCCTTCGAGTAATGCTCTTTCGGTAGCAGAGGCGACAACGGAGGATGATGCGGAAGACGGCGTCGTGGTCGTAGATGCAAAGGGCAACTACTTCAATATCCGCTACAACAGGTCCTTTATGGCCAAACTGATTCAGTCGCCCGAAACGACGCAAGGTTACTACACCGCCCTCAAGAACGAGGTGTTGGCGTATAGCAAGACGAAGAGCCGCGTCAGTTGGGCATACGACTCGGTGAATGCAGGGAGAAGCGCTGTGGTTAAGTTCGGCATCCGCGGCAAGACCTTGTGCGTCTACTTCGCCCTCAACGCCGACGACTATGCGGATAGCAAGTATAAGGTGGAGAAAGTGGAATCTGCCAAATACGAGGCTGTGCCTTGCATGTATCGCATCAAGAACGACCGTCGCTTGGGCTATGCAAAAGACCTCATCGCCGCAGTGTGCGCGAAACTTGGGCTTACCAAAGGCGACGTCCCCACCGAGGACTACAGCTTGCCCTATGAGACCACCGAGGCATTGGTTGGCAAAGGACTTATCAAAGAGTTGACCGTTGCTGCGACGTCGACACAAATCGAACGCGCAAGAGCGGAAGGAAGCATCCGCATTGTAGATAACGTCACGGCGGCAGAAGCAAACGACTTGATCAGCAACGAAGTGGCGGCAAGCGTCATCGTAACCGAGCGTAGAACGGCAAGAACGGGCAAACGCGGCACCATCAACGTCGACGTACTGTCCGCTAACTTCGAGTCGGGCGAAACGATTACCATCGAGCGCTTGCACGAGAAGAAGCTTATTCCCGCTTCGGTCGGCCAAGTGAAGTTGCTTGCTCGCGGCAAACTGGACAAAGTCCTGCATGTCGAACTGCAAGACTACTCCATCGAAGCCGTCAAGATGGTCATTGCCACCGGCGGTACAGTCAAGAAAGTGTAACGACTCTAAACATCAACCAAAGGGTGACGTAGCGATACGCCACCCTTTTTTGTGGTTCAGATTCGACAGACGGTATTAGGTGTATCACAAAAAAAAGGAGTTGTCCATAAACGCGGCCAGTTCCCTATTGTTTGGATATAGGCTTTAGCCTATACTAGAGATGTAGAAAAGGCTACCGCCTCGGTAACTCAACTGCGCAGGGCGAAAAAGCGCAATAGCCGAGGGGTAGCCACTATTATTAACTATATCTTCGAAGAAGTTGTCTAGGCAAAGTAAGGCACAACTATACGGAGAGGAAGAAATAATAATTGAAAATTGTGTTTTCGGTGAGTAAAAGGTCGTTCTAATTGCCTAAAATGGCGAATATTAAATATTTTTAATGGTGATTTTGGGCAATTTGCAGTGATTTTTATGCATTTATGCGATAGAACGAAAAGGATTCGAGTTTCCCTGTGGTAGGGCACAAGGACAAAAAAAGAACACCATTTTTTGGCAAAACACCCATTTGTTGTAACAAAACTAGCACATAATCATTTGTGCCTATGTTTAATGACGAAAAACTAGCAAAATGGTTGTAAAAAGAAGAGCCCTCTGCTCGTTTTGAACAGAGGGTTCTTCTTATCTTGGGTGGTGGGCATTGTGTTAATAAGAACGCACCCTCTTTTTCCGCTTTTTTCAGTGTTTTCTCGACCATCGTTACAAATGCGGCATTTATAGCGATGTGTTCAGTTGGTTTTGCGAAGTTATAGACGATTGTTACGCTGTCGGGATAGACGATTACCGAGCGAACAAATGTCCGTATAATGATCTTCTTGACCTCCATTGACGGGTTCTCCACAAGCACGTCCGATTTCAAGAATGCAATTACCTGTTGCAACGTCAGATCCGTTTGCGCGCGTTGTTTCTCCCTTTCGATGGCAATATCAATTTGGGCCAGTTCGACTTCAAGCTCTGAAAATCGTTGTCGTGTCATATCATTGATGATTCCCTGTTCGATTGCCTTCATCACGTTTTGCTCGGCTTTGTAGGTTTCGTTACGTTTCTTCATCAACAGTTTCAACGTTGCATTATCTCGCGTTTGTCTTTCGTGCGTTTCCAATATCTTTTCTGCGATTCGCATTATTTCGTCCTCGTTAGTCAATAGGCGAATTGTCGTATTGACAACCAGATCCTCAATGTATTCTTTGCGAATGGGCTTACACGAACAAATCTCGCGTTTATCTTTTTTGCCTTTGCAGGAATAATAGCCAAAGTGTCCGCCATGCCGACCGGTGCTACATATCCCGTGCTTCTTCCTTTTGCAAACTCCACATATCATCTTTTCAGACAGTATATAATCGAACTTATCCTTTTTGCGGCTGGGGGATAGCCTATTCTCGTTATATATTGACTCTACGCGTTGCCATAAATCAGAGGTTATAATTTGAGGGAATATGTTGTCATACAGAACGCCTTGATGTTCGACAACACCGGTGTATCGCTTGTCGTGTAGTATCTTGTAGATGTAATATTGCTCGAAGGGCTGTCCCTCGGGACGTAGTTTTCCTGCTGCCGTCATAGCCGCTGCAATAGCCGGCGCTGTTTCTTGGTTCGCATATCGTTCAAACAATTCACGTACCAGCGCGGCTTCTCGCTCATTTATGACATATTTCTTTTCTACGATGTCGTAACCGAGGATGTGCTTCCCTCCCGTTGCTTGACCTTTTATCCAGCTTTCGCGTAACCCACGGTTCACCTTTTGTCGGAGTTCTTCGGAATAGTATTGGTTCAAGCCTTCCAACACGGTTTCCATCAAGGCGCCTTCAGGTGTATCGGGTATTTTTTCCATAGCGGATACAAGTCGCACACCATTATCTTGTAGAGTCTTGCGGTGGATTACGGTTTCAAACTTGTTACGTGAAAACCGATCCAGTTTGTAGACGAGTACGATCTCCCATTGTTTCTTCGCGCTATCTCGAATCATCTTTTGGAACGCCGCACGGTTATCGTTGGTACCCGTCATTGCCCTGTCGATATAGGTATCAACAATGAGGATATCATTATGCTTTGCATAATTCTGGCATTCCCGTAGTTGACCTTCGATTGATTGCTCTGTCTGTGCATCGCTGCTGTACCGAGCATAGATTACTGCCTTTTTCATTTATACCTCCTTAAAAAATTGGATAACTGTTTCATTAAGCTCATGTGCTTAAGTTGTTCCTCCTTGATTTTCCTTATTTATAAGTAAAGCAAGAACATCGCCAACGAATGCTGTCGATTCTGCTTTAGATATTGTGGTCACCGAGGGTAAACCCTCTGTATTGACATCCATTTCCATATGTAGCCTTCCTTAATACAGATTTCCACCGTCCAAACGTTGGATCGCCAATATTAAAAAGGTTAAATATAGCAGGTTTTGGTATATTTAAAAAGAAAAATCAAAAATCTCACTTCCTCCTCAATCGGCACGAAGGCCAAAGTCAAGGTTTGCCCCAAAGGGGACGAGAAAAAAGTTCGTTTATGAATGCGAGGTTAAAGGACAACTTTTTTCGAGCCATGACTTTGGGCGAAGTGTCGATTACAATCTCCCACCTCATAACCCCCCAAAAAATACACCCAAGTTTTTATATAAAACCCTTGACATCCATTTCTCAGCGTGTATAATAGAATTATCTAACGGAAACACGAGTTTCCATTAGAACAAAAAGGAGACCGAAGATGAGATCCAAAAGCGAAGAGATTATGCAAGCCATCGTAGACTACATTAACAAGCGCTATTTCGAGGAACGCATTATTCCTACTTGCCAAGAGATTGCCGATGTTGTTGGAATGACCAAAGGCGCGGTAAGTAAGTATCTTGCTGTTATGGAAGAACGAGGTATGATTACGAAAAATGCTACTTATCAAGGTTGGCAGACCAACATGATGAAAAAAGCGTCCCGTAGTCTTAACCAGTTGCCTATTGTCGGTGACATTGCTTGCGGTACTCCTATCCTTGCTGAGCAAAACATTGAGTCTTATCTCACCATTTCTGGCGATTTTCTCGGTCCCGGCAACTACTTTGTGCTAATGGCTAAAGGCAGCAGTATGATTAACGCGGGCATTGAGGATGGCGATTATGTCATTGTGCGTCAACAAGAGACTGCTGATGAAGGTCAAATTGTTGTGGCAATGGTGGACGATGGGGATTGTACATTGAAACGCTACTATGTAGATACCAAGAAAAAGATGGTGCGCTTGCATCCTGAAAACGACGAGATGGAAGATATGTTCTTCAACCGTGTTGCGATTCAAGGTGTAGCCATCAAGGTTATAAAGAATCTCGAATGTTAGGAGATGATGATATGGGGGAAACGTATTATCGACTGCCGATGAACTGTTTCATTTTGAAAAAGATGCCGAGTACTTTATTATGCCAGCTGCTGGTAATGGAATGATCTACGCAGGCATCCATGATAATGATTATCTCGTTTTCAAGAAAACAGATTCGCCGCAAGTAGGCTCTATCGTTGTTGTAGAGATAAATGGTCAAAACGTGTGTCGCAGGGTGCTACGCAAAGAGGAAGAAAGCGCTGTTCTACGTCGTGAGAATAACGAAACACCTGATTTGGTAGTATCAAACTGCACTTTTAAGGGAGAATTGGTAACAGTAATCAAAAAGTGTGCTTAGAACAATGGAAAAAGAACGGACTTATGTATGTATCGATATGAAATCTTTCTACGCCTCGGTTGAGTGTGCCGAGCGTGGTTTGAGTCCGTTCGAAACTAACCTTGTTGTTGCAGATGAATCTCGTGGTACTGGCGCCATCACTTTGGCGATCTCTCCTAAGATGAAATCCCTGGGCGTTAAGAACCGTTGTAGGCTGTTTGAGATACCCAAGAACATGAAGTATATCATTGCCAAACCGCGCATGAGTTTGTATATCCAATACTGTGCCGACATCTTCGACATCTACTTGGATTACTTCTCGCCCGATGATATCCATCAATATTCTATTGATGAAGCATTTATAGACTTCACGGATTATCTCAAGATGTACAGCAAGTCGGCCGTTGAGTTGGCGAAGTTTATAATTAATGAGATAGCGTCGCGCACGCATATCCCGGCAACCTGTGGTATTGGCACCAATCTTTACCTAGCCAAGATTGCACTGGATATCACCGCCAAGCATAATAAAGACCATATCGGCTACCTTGACGAAGAGAAGTTCAAGGCAACATTGTGGCACCATCGGCCCATCACGGACTTTTGGAATATTGCTCACGGTACGGCTGCTCGACTTGCTCGCTATGGGGTGGTAGACATGCACGGTATTACGATGCTGCCCGAGGAAACACTATATCGCACCTTTGGCAAGAATGCGAAGTTACTGATAGATCATGCCTATGGGCGTGAGACTTGTACGATAGCCGACATCAAGAACTATAAGAGCAAGTCCAAGTCCATATCCAGTTCGCAGATACTGTTCAGCGACTATGACTACGACAAGGCGTACATTGTCATCAAGGAAATGGCAATCACCGCTTGTCAGCGCCTTATTAAAGAGAAGCAGATTTGTAGCCACGTCGGTATCTTCGTTGGGTACTCAAAGGATGTGATTCCGCCCACCGGTGGTACCATCAAAATGCTACGAAGCACCAATGTTGTGTCCTACATAAGCGAGTATGTAAATGCTCTCTTTGAGCAGACCACGGTGCGAGATGTACCCATACGTAGGTTAGGAATTAGTTGCAGCGGCTTAGCTGACGAGTCTGCCGAAGGGTATGATTTGTTCACTGATGTAGAGGCGCTTGAGAGAGAGCGTAAGTTAGAGAATACGGTGCTGGATATTAAGGCAATGTTTGGTAAGAATGCTATTCTTAGAGGGATAGACTTGCAAGAAGGCGCGACTCAACGCGTGCGTAATACATTGATAGGAGGACATAATGGCGAATAATGATGATTTGAATCGGGCTGCCCAGTTCCTCCCGTTTGATGCGATGAAAGGATTGACCGAAGCATTGCAAGAACGTATCGACCGACGCATGAAGATAGAACGTATCGAGTTGACCGATGAACAGCAAGAACTTGTTTCAAGCGAGTTGAGCAAAGTTCAGCGCGGCAATAAGGTTCGAGTGAACTTTTTTATTGATGGACACTACATTGATATAGAAGGAATAGTTGATAAGACAGATTCTGTATATCAGTACCTTGTGATAGGACAACAACGGATCTATTATAGGGACATATACAACATAGATATCTTGCTTTGATAATTGGTTACGGGTTAAGAATCGCCCCATCTTACATAGTAAACAGTTAGACGCAAAAGGCGCAAAAGATGGCATTCCTACGGCATAGGATTTCCCAACCATGCCAATGTAGATTGCTAAATCTCTCTCTTTGGGCGCTACAGGGAAAAGGAGGCTGAAAATTGAATGATTCTAAGCTTAAAAAGGACTCGATCTATTGCCCTCATTGTGGATATAAGATCGTTTCCTTTCGAAACGCTGATGGTGCGATAAAGACACAGTGCAAGAAATGCAAGTCGGTCATCTACAGCGTTATTATTGCTTTCAAATTGGAGGACTGTGAAACCTATATTCCGGCACCGAGCAAAGCTTCAGCAGCAGAGAAGGCGGCAGCTCGTTTAGGGCATTTCCCTATGGCTTGGAAGAATGCGTTCGGCCTTCCGATCGAAGAGCACGAGAGCCAACTCAAAGTGGATGTATTGGATGATTTCGCGCGTTTTGAAGTGGTTAAGCCTAATCCACCTACGCCTCCCAAATCACAGCAGATGACAATGGATTTTGGAGAAGGAGGATCCGGTGATGGAATCGAGTAAGTATCATGCGCTTTTCGATATAAAGTATTATAAGACTCGCATCAACAAGGCGACCATACTCCAAATGGGATATCCAAAGCTCGTTCGTTTTTTGGTTAATCAAGAGCGCAAAGAACTGATAGTGCAACCTTGCAACCAGAATGAGCCACTTGCATTCAAGGTGCCGAAGGACTTTGGCCCGAAGACGCATGGTTTGGATGTAAACTCTTTGCCTTTGCTCAATGTGATTTACAAAACGTTTGGATGGAATAGAAACACGCGGTATCTTGCTTATGGGCGCTATATTGAAAAGGATAATATAGTTGTGTTCGACTTGGCCAACTGCGAAACCTTTACAGATAACACGGATTAGGATTATGAGTCACTACATATCTTTTCGCTTTGCCGGGAAACTAATATGTAGTTTCCCCTCTGTTTCAAATATTTATTCTTTCTTCTACGAGCGTAACGCCCCGACTGACACGTGGGAGCCTATTTCATATTCGTGTTTGTCTTTGGTTGAGGATGATATAAAGGAAGAAATATGCGCAAAAAACCGTCTCATAGAGATAAACGAGCGAATGATGAACGCTAACTCTATCGCGTACAAAAACTTGTTTGAGGCGGCGTCTTCCATATCAGAATACACTGAAGACCTAAAGGAGCTTGAGCGCTCCCTGCATTATGTGGAGTTTCTATTGCTTATACTAAGCGAAAGTGATAAGGATCTTGAATGGTGGCTTCAGTAGTAGGACAAATGAAACCGGATATTATCAAAAATGCTATACGATGTAAACGGTGTGGTGAGATTATAGAATCGAAGCACACGCATGATTTTGTGACTTGTCACTGTGGCGCCGTTTCAGTTGATGGCGGCCATACATATCTTAAGAGAACAGGCAATTTTGATGACTGGGACGATCTGTCAATTGTGGAGCATTATCCCGATGTCATTGACGCCGATAGCGCATACTATCGCGTCTTTAGATATGGAGATTATTACACAGTCTGCTTTTCGGATTTATCTCGCAAAGAACAGGAAGAAATCATGGCCAAAATGGACAAAGTTCAACTTATGCGCTTGTGCGAGATAATGGCAGATTACGTCCGAGGCTGGGCTACCCCGGACAAGAGATAGCGCAGAATCAAACACAACTGTAAGTACAAAAGCGAGGACTTGCATAAATCCCCGCTTTTTAGCCATTCCCTATTCATTTTTGCCCCATTTTTCGTATAAAACGGCGCGTTTTTCATTACGCCGTGCCCGCCAATTGGGACAAATAGTGTTACCACTATTTGTCCCAATTTTGTTTTAGGGGTGAATTATACTTTCAAGTGCAACACCCTACAAAAAAGACAGTTCATGCAAACTGCTGTATAATGTAGTTACCACACCAACAAAAACAGGAGGAATTGCATGAACTATAATCATCTTACCATAGAATGGATTCCATTTAACTGAAATTGGAGGGAAAACATGACAAAAAGAACAAATATTTATCAGGTTGAATTCAATCACCGTTATGGGTATTTTCAAGAATTTGGGCAGGCCGAAAAAAATGGACGGGTTGCATATTTCCGTATCATCTTTGAGACAGTTTATTCTTACCCTCTTTGACAAGTTATTATAAAACATAGGATATGACAAAAATGTGACAGGAGAGGGGGTGCCAAAAAAATTATTTATGTTTTTTATAAAAAACAGGGGCCGTTAAGGAACAAAAGTTTCACGCAAGCCCGCGATATGCCGCTATGCGGCGCATATGTGCATAATGCACGCGATATATTGCTATGTAATGCGATATGTTTGACCAAGGTCAAACACCGTGGATAAAAGTTTAGAGTTCTTTCTTGTCTTTGTTGAAGGAACTCTACTTTTTAAAATATTCTTTTATTATTCCTCAACTTTCACCACAGGTGAAAACTTCATTTTACGCAGTAAAACTTCACTTGCGGAGCAAACTTCATTTTCCCAAAGGGAAAATTTCACGGGGTGTTAAGAAGTGAATTTCTTAACACCCCCTTTTTATAAAAAAACACCCCTTTGCGGGGTGAGGAATTGGGCTTTCGTCGCCAATCAGGACCTTGCCCAATCGTATTGTTGCATAAATTCGCCCTTAAACGCATTGATAGCTTCGGGCAGACCTTTGTCGTATTCGTACAAATCGCAATCAAAAGCGTTGACGTTGACCGAGTACTGATTATACCCTTTGACAATAACGCTTTCCGCATTATATTTTTTGAGCGTTTTGACAAGGTCGGTCCAAACGTGGACGAGATAGTTTCTCGTCTTCAAATCATACTCGTCGCCAAACAGTACGGACGCAAGTTCCTGCGCGTTGGCGGTGCCTCCGCGTTTGCAGATGAGATAGGCAAGTAATTCCTTGCTTTTGGCACGCGGAAACCCGATGGCGACGCCGTCCACAAAGAAGTCGAAATCGCCGAAGGCGCGCGCAAAAAACTTTGGTTTTGCCACCTCGACAGGGTGCAAAAGGTTGTTCAGCTCTCTTTCGATATCCTCTTTTTCGTAGGGCTTTGTAACGTAGCCCGAAGCGTGCATTTTAACCGCGTCGATGGCGTAATCGGAATACGCCGTACAAAAGACGATATTGACCTTTGGGTTCAGTTGTTTCAACTCTTTGGCAAGGTCGATGCCGTTGATGACCGGCATACTGATATCGAGAAAAGCGACCTCAAACGAGGCGTCCGTCTTGGCACGGGCAAGGGCTTCGTCACTACGCGCAAAGGGGACGATCTCCGCCTCGGGTCGAACACCCCTCAAACATGCGACAAGTGCTTTCAATGCGTGTTCTTCATCATCAACGACCAGTATTCTCATTGTTTCGACTCCTTTTCCGCGGGGTTGTCACTATCTTTTGGGGTGGCGGGAATGTTGATTGTAACCAACGTACCTTTTCCCGGTTCGCTTTGGACGGCAATGGAGCCGTGTACGAAGTATTCCAATCTTGTTTTTACCGCGCGCAGCCCGACTCTATCCGTATTCTTCAATATTTCCGTGTCGAACCCGACGCCGTCGTCCTCCACCGTTATCACGTGGCGGTCCCCCTCCAAACGGGTCGAAACCTTTATCGTGCCGCTTTCGTAGCGGACGGTTATGCCGTGTCTAATGGCGTTTTCCACCAATATTTGCACGGTCAAAGGCGGGACGGCAAAATCGGTATCGGTCACGTCGTAACGGACGTCTATCTTGTTGGGGAAGCGGCGTTGTTGCAAAGATACGTAGTCTTTTACAAATTCGATTTCCTTTTCAACGGGTATCAATTCTTTGCCGTCGAGCGCCGCAAGATTGCCGCGTATGTAGTTGGCAAATTCGGTAATGGCGCGCTTGGTTTCCTCCGGGTTGCCCTCGATGTTGCGGATGGAGAACAGCGTGTTGTAAATGAAATGCGGTTGCACTTGACTGATAAGGTTTTTGATTTGCAGAGCCGCCATTTCGTCCTTTTGTTGGAGCAACTGTTTGTCGCGTTCCAACAGTTGTTCGGTCGCTTCTACCTGCTCGCTCAGCAACAAGAATACGATGCACACCACGTTGACGATATCGTAGAATGCAATTTGCGAAAAGAGGAATTGCAGGACGGTCGTTACAATCAGCAACAGGATGCAGGCGAAGAAAGTGCGTTTGACTTGCTTTGATAACCGATTGCGGTTGAGTATCAACAGAACGGCGATAGCAATCCACACGCCGCCTTCGGTCAAGTGGACGAGGAAGAAAGCGGAGTTGCGTTGATACACGTTGTTGTCGTTCACATAATACATAAAGTGGGTAAAGATGTTGACGACAAGCAATATGGTCATAATACCCATCATGCCGAATACGCAAGCTTTGTAAATCTTATAAGATTTCTTGGGGTTGCCCAACATATTAAGGACGTAACTGTTGACTTCGGCAACCAACCAAAGACCTGCGTCTATCTTGATGAACTTGAGGGCAAACACCAAATGCTTGATAGTTTCGCCCTCCCTTCCTTTGACAAGGAAATACAGGGCGTTGGACAGGGCGGAAATACCCAAAAACAGCAACAGCAATGCAAATTGTACCTTTTCGTATTTTCCTTTGCGGGACAGCGCCAGCGTGCCAATCAATGCGGCAAACACCAACAGGACGGCGCCAAACTCAATGGTTATATTGATAGAACTGAATGTATCCATAGTGCGCTCCTCCCCTCGGTTTTACACATAGTATAGCAGTTTTCCTTTCCCATTTCAATCAAAAATTGCCACTTCCACGCAAAACCACCTAACCCTCGCATGCCCGCGCGGAATGGTGTATATTAGTAATTGATTGCTTTCATATTTATGTAAGATAACAAAATAAGAAATGGTAAAAATGCCGTATTTTAGCAAGCCGTTCAAATATCCATGTTGAGAACCAACACGACCTCAGCCGCGCAAAAGACGTCTTCGACTATATTCTGTCCGGCCGATTGGTTTGCGACCATTGCAAGCGACCGATTGACAATGTTGAGTTAAATGGTTTATAATTAACACTGTCAAGACTAGGAGATTGATATGCGATATGTGTTAAAACAATATGACCATATTCTGTTGAAGTTCTCGATAAAAAGGCTCGAACTCGACAAGGTGCAGTATTCCGTTGATTGGATAAACGAGGAATACCGCTATTTGCTACCCATCGGCATGACTCCTGATGCAGACGGGATAAAGAAGTGGTTGTCCGAAAGAACGATTCCCAAAAACCGCGAATACGTCGATAGGATATTAACGCAAAGTGGGTTGTCCCATGGGGACACAATGGGCATTATCAACCTTTGCAAAGGTTTGTCCCTTAATGACTGTTATTGGGTCGTTGAAGAAGGCTTCGACGGCAAATTCGCCGATTATAACCTTTTTCAAAACAAATTCACGCGTACGCTTGCTTTGATTGCCTACACCGGTTACGGCTCCAACACAAAAAGAGGCTTTACATCATCTCCCGAATACACCACCAATGGCATGCTCCGCAAATGCTGGCGTAGAATTAGCGGCAAGATATATCTCTACAAAGGTGGCACGTCTGGTGCCGCCAATACGGGCAAAGAGCCCTATTCGGAGTATTATGCCGCGCAGATTGCCGCCGCTATGGGTATCGACCATGTAGATTACGGCCTTTCTATGTGGCACGATTCGCTTTGTTCGACCTGCGAACTCTTTACCGACATCAATACGTCTTATGTGCCCATGCACAAATTCTTGACGCAAAGCGGCTTGCGAGAAACCGCCGATTATCTCAAAGGGATGGGAGATAAGTATTACGATGCGTTTGTCGATATGCTCGTATTCGACGCTTTGATTTATAATACCGACAGGCATTACGGCAACTTCGGCTTGCTTGTGGACAATCTAACCAACCAACCGATACGATTCGCTCCGTTGTTCGACCATGGCTTATCCTTGTTCAATTATGCAATGGACGATGACATCGCCAACTTACCCGCTTATGCCAAAACGCGTTCTTCCGCATTCAATGCATCCTACGAAGAAATAGTCAAGACATTCATTACGCCCAAGCAAAAGGCTCGGTTGCGTCGCATAATAAACTTTAAGTTTAAGAAACATTCACGGTACAATCTGCCCAATACTCGATTGCAAGCCATTGAAAAGATTTTGCAAACAAGAGTACAGGAATTGTTATCCTTTTAGCACATTACCATTAAATAGCGTCAACCATGCCGAGAGCATACAACTCTCGGCAATTATTTGCTATCGCCAATAAGCATTGACAAAAGGCAATCACGGACGAAAGGCGTGGGATGCATTTCGAGCGAAATGGCGAGAAAACCCTGCGGCGCGCAGGGATAGTCGGGAGTACGCGCATTATTTAATAATGCGAATGTTGGTTGCGTGGAAAGAAATGCAATAGGGAGAAAATGTATCTTGACGATGAAAGTGTTGGGTAGTACAATATAATGGGATATGGTGCGGCCATTGCCCAAAAGGAGGAAAGAATGAAAAGGTTTCGACTGATTGCATGCATGCTTTTGGTAGTGTTTGTGGCCGTGATGGCGTTGTCTGCCTGCAAGGGCACCAATGACCAAACGGGCGACAATACCATAACGGACAATACGCCCGGCACGGGCGATGAAACAGGGGACAACACGGGTGAGCAAGGCAACCCACAGGATAATACCGGGGACAATACCCAAGACAATACGGGCGACAACAAAGGGGACGATACGGGTGACGACACCCCCGCCGGCGAGGTATACACATTGCCTTTGGTGGACGGTTACAACCAGTTGTCGATGTACTGGACCTACCCCGGCGGCGTGGACCTGGAAACCACCGACGTATGGATGTGGTGGGACGGCAAGGAAGGCTCGGGTTATCTGATGCACAAGGACGCCTATGGTGCCAAAGTGGTGGTCAACGTACCCGCCGATGTGGAACAAGTGGGCTTTATTGTGCGTCGCGATTGCAGCGCTGCGGGCGGCTCCTCCTGGGGCACGGCCACCAAAGATTACGAGCAAGATCGCTATGCCGTCATCACGGGTAGAGAAACGCACATCTATCTGAAAACGGGAGACGGCAATCAATACAAATCTGAAGACGGAGGCAAAACGTTGGAACAAATCAAATTATTCACCATTGCCAACCTCACGGGCATGAACACGGTACAGTATAGCTTGACGCCCGCCGTCAAACTGACCAACCTCAGCCAAGTGAAAGTGTACGAAGGGGAGAAAGAAATAGAGGTATCCAAGGTGTCCTCTTTGAACAACACGGTTACCACGGGTGTGGTTACTTTGGCCTCCGATTTGGACATCAGCAAGGCTTATCGCATGGAGATAGAGGGCTACGGCAGCAAGGCTATCGTGCCCCTGGGTATCTTTGGAACCCAAGCCTTTGCCGACGCTTACAATTACGACGGCGACGATCTTGGCGCGGTGCTCAATGGCGACAGCACCACTTTCAAGGTTTGGGCTCCCACGGCCAGCGCCGTCGTGCTCAACCTCTTTGCCGCCGGCAATGGCGGCGAAGCACAGGCCCAATACGACATGGAAAAAGGAGAGAAGGGCGTGTGGCATTACACCGCCCCCGTTGGGCATGGTACCTACTACACCTACACCGTTACCACCTCGGTAGGCACGCAGGAAGCGGTTGACCCCTATGCCAAGGCGGTGGGCGTCAATGGCAATCGCGGCATGGTGGTAGACCTAGCACGCACCAACCCCACGGGTTGGGAAAGCGAAACCTATGCCGACAACATCGAGCACTACACCGACGCCATCATATGGGAAGTGCATGTGCGCGATTTCAGCAACAAGATTGCCGATTCGCAATACAAGGGCAAGTATTTGGCCTTTACCGAGCGCGGCTTGACCAACGCTTCGGGCGTATCCGTGGGCGTTGATTATTTGGTAGATTTGGGCATTACCCATGTGCACATCATGCCCGCCTACGACTACGCTACCGTGGACGAAGCCAGTAGCGATCCCCAGTACAACTGGGGATACGACCCCAAAAACTACAACGTACCCGAGGGTAGTTACAGCACCGACCCCTATCACGGCGAGGTGCGCATTAACGAATTCAAGCAGATGGTGCAAGCCTTGCACGCGGCGGGTTTGGCCGTTGTCATGGACGTGGTATACAACCACACCTACGACGCCAACAGCAACTTTAACAAGATAGTGCCCTATTATTACTATCGTTACACCGCCACGGGTGCCAACAGCAGCGCTTCGGGTTGTGGCAACGATACGGCAAGCGAGCGCTACATGTTCAGCAAGTTTATGGCGGACAGCGTAGCCTACTGGACCACCGAATACAAGGTGGACGGCTTCCGCTTCGACTTGATGGGCTTGCACAATGTGGCTTCTATGCAGGCGGTGGAACAGGCGGTGCACGCCATCAACCCCAAGGCCATCATTTACGGCGAGGGTTGGACGATGGGCTCTACCGTGGACGGTAGCGCGCAGGCCAACCAAACCAACATCAAGCAAATAACCGCCACCGAGGGTGCGGCGGGTGCCATCGCCGTGTTCAACGACGTCATTCGCGACGGGTTGAAGGGTAGCGTGTTCAATGCGGCCTCCACCGGTTACATTTCGGGCAACGCCTCAAATGACGTGCTGGCCAAGTTGCAATTTGCGTTGAAAGGCAGCAAAACCTCGGGTCAGGGCTGGACGGTACAGAACGCCGGCGTTATCAACTACATCTCCTGCCACGACAACCTAACTCTTTGGGACAAATTGTTGGCCAGTTGTCCCAACGCCGCGCAGGACGACATGTTGGCGATGCAGCGTTTGGGTGCGACCATCGTGTTTGCCGCGCCGGGCACGCCCTTTATGCAAGCCGGTGAAGAAATGTTGCGCACCAAAGGCGGCGATGAAAACAGCTATAAGTCTCCCGACGCGGTCAACAACCTCGACTGGGACGCCTTGGTGCCGGGTAGCGACGCCTATCAAATGGTGCAATACTACAAGGCGTTGATTGCTCTGCGCAAGGGTAGCGCCATTTTGCGGGCGCAGACCGGCGTGGCCGTCACCGTCAAATCGGTGGGCACGGCGGGTGCCATGACCGTTTCCTTCGACAACCACTCGGGTCATGAGATGGTGTTGTTATTGAACCCCACCACGGCAAGTGTGGACATGACCCTGTCCGCCACCTACAACGTGTTGTTGGGCGATGGGGAAACCGCTTCGGGCACGGTTGCCGTCCCCGCGCGTAGCGCAATCATTTTGGAAAAGTAAGCATTGCGCCCATGTAGGCGCAATGCGGCGATATGTCGCCATCGGCGCGATATGTTCTTACAAACGCGATATGCCCTAACGGGTGCGATCATTACCGATGGCGACATATCGCGTTGCATAGCAACATATCCGTACCATTGGTACACACCATGGGCTGTTGTGCAAACAACGGCCCTTTTTTACAAAAATGCTATTGACATTGCGGCGGTTTGATGATAACATTAAGATGACCGAGTAGGGGCTCGGTTCGTTTTGCAGACAGATGGGCGTAGCCCATACTTGCGGGAGTTTCTTTCGTTGTATTACGGCGAGTGCCGTGAACATAAATTACAATAAATGCAAGGTATCTTGCAAAAAATGGAGGAAAATATGAAAAAGAGATTTGCAATTATCATTGCCGTTGTTCTCGTGCTTGTGTTGTCCCTGTCCTTTGCTTTGGTAGGCTGTGACAAAAACAAAAACGACAACAACCAAACCAACACGGGCGACAACACGGGTGACAATACCGGTGATAACACGGGTGCCGCGAAAGTGACCATCAGCTGGTATAACGGCAGCACCGAACTGAAGGTCGAGGAGATCGAGAAGGGTGGCAAGGCCACCAACTGGACTCCCGAAGTGCCCGAGGGCAAAGCCTTCGGCGGTTGGTACAAAGAGGCCAGCAAGACCCAAGCCTTCGACTTTGACGCCGTCATCGAGGAGGACACCGACATCTTTGCCGACATCTACGACAACACCTATGCCGAGGATACCACCGTGTACTACTTGGTAGGTACCGGTGCGGGCGACATGGGCGCCTCCGGTTGGAACGTGGCGGGCGTCGAGGCCCTGACCATGACCAAGCAAGACGTGGAGAATGAGAACGTGTACGCCATCACCATCACCATGTATGCAGGCGACCGTTTCCAAATCTGCCATGACGGCAGCTGGGACGGACAATTCGGTATCGGTGGCATTGTGGGCGCCGAGTACTGCGACGGCACCAACCCCGGTGACGGTGTGGACTACACCGCTGCCGACCAAAAGTGCGCCCGCGTGCTGAACGGCGAGGGTGACGTGGTGTTCGAGGGTTACGACGAGTTCAACAAGACCTTCGATGTGTGGAACATCATCTTGGCCGCAGGTCAAGACGGCAAGTACACCTTCAAACTGCACACCTTCCCCAATGCGCCCGCTCAAAAATACATCGAGTACGAATTGGTGGAGAAAGTGGCTGCTTTGACCGAAACCCACAAGATGTACTTCATCGGCACCGTTAACGACTGGGCCACCGACTACGAAGAAGGTAGCGCCTTGGAACTGACCAAGTCCGAGGACGGCAAGACCTTCAGCGGCTTCCTGACCATCACCGAGGAGAACTATGCCGCATGGACTGCCGAAGACGCGGGCAATGAACTCGAGGGCAAACCCGTGTGCGCCGCTTTCAAGGTGTACAATGCCGTGGACGGTCAATACTATGGCATCAATGGCAACAACATTTGCTTGTTGGCCGGCGACTATGCCGTCAAGTACACCGTAGAGGACAACACCGTGGAATACGCTCCTTTGGCTTACTATGTGGTCGGTACCTTCATCGACGGAGATGGTAACGCCGTCAACTTCAGCGTCATGGAGGGCGTTACGCCCACGATGAACGTTGGCGAGGGTGTGGCCAGCGTGGACATGACTGCCGTTGACGTTACCGGCAAGTCCGATTTCAGCTGGATTGCCAGCGAAGGTAAACCCGGCGTGATGGCCATTAAGGTGGTCTATGGCTCCGAGTTGGGTATCAAGAGCTGGTTCTCCGCCGAGGGTGGCGACAACTTCTACCTGGCTGAGGGCGAGTACACCGTCACTTTGGACATCGCGACCGGCGAGGTCACCGTCTCCGCTTTGGAATAAGCAATATTATAACTGAGAAAGGGGTGGGGCGAAGGCCTCGCCCCTCAATCTATTTCAAATGTAATAAGGAGTGAACCATGAAAAGATTTACTATGATCGTGGCCATCCTGTTGGTAGCCGTTTTGGCTTGTGGCATGTTGTTTGCCTGCGGCGATAACGGCGGCACCCAAACGGGCACCAATACCAACACGGGTAGCGATACCAACCAAGGCACCGGGGATAATTCGGGCAGCAGCACGGGTAGCGACACCACGGGCGGCACCAAGTATACCTTGACCATTTGGGGCTCGGAGCAAGACCAAGCCATGCTCAAGGAGATGTGCGCAGCCTACGCCACCGCCAATCCCCAAAACACCTACAAATTCCTGTTCGGCGTGCAGTCCGAAAGTGACGCCGCAGACAAAGTCTTGAACGACGTAGAGTCGGGTCCCGACGTTTTCTCGTTTGCCAGTGACCAAATCAACAAACTGTACGCGGGTGGCGCTTTGGCGCGCATCGGCGGCAACATCGAGTCGAATGTCAAAGAGGTCAACAGCGCAGGCAGCATCGACGCCGCCACGTTGACCGTGGGTGGAGAGGAAAGATTGTATGCCTACCCCGTAACGGGCGACAACGACTACTTTGTCTACTACGACAAGCGCGTCTTTACCGAAGAAAGCCAGTTGGCCACCTTGGACAACATGTTGGCAACGGCTGCCGCCGCCGGCAAAACCGTTCACTTCAAACTGAACGACGACGGTTGGTATCTGTCCAGCTTCTTCTTTGCCGTCCCCGAACTGGAGTACCAGGTTACCTATGACGACAAGATGAAGGAGACAGCCGTGGCCATCAACTACGACGACCCCAAAGGTCTGATGGTTATGCAATCTCTCAACACCTACCTGCAATCTAACGCTTTGGTTGCCCAAACCGACGATGGCAAAATTACCGCGGGCTTTACCGACGGTAGCGTCGCCGCCGCCGTGTCCGGCACTTGGAACCGCAAGACGTTGGAGGACTTGTTGGGCGAAAACCTGGGCGTTTGCAAATTGCCCACCGCCAATATCGGCGGACAGCAGGTGCAACTGTCGGGCTACATGGGTTACAAACTGATGGGCGTCAACGGCTTCTCCAAGAACAAGGGCGAGGCCCACAAGTTGGCGCAATGGCTCACCAACCAAGAAAACCAAATCAAGCGTTTCGAAACCCGCGCTTTTGCGCCTACCAACAAAGTGGCCGCCGCATTGGAGCAAGTGACCGGTGACCCCGTCATCTCGGTGGTTATGCAGCAAGCGCAGTTTAACCGCTCGCAAAAGGGCGTGCCTTCTACCTACTGGACTCCCATGGGTAGTTTGATTACCCCCATCATTACGGCCAAAGCCGAGGGCAAAGTGCTTTCGGACGCCGAATTGCAAGCATTGTTGGATGCTCTGTGCACCCAAATTCGCAAGTAAAACAAACAGTCCGTGGAGGCGCGCAATTGCGCGCCTCTTACCGACTATATGAAACAAAGCATTGGAGGTAACTCATGGACCTTGATTATTACAAGCTGACGGCCTTGCAAAAGGTCGGGTACAAATGTAAAAAACTGTTTGGCAATTTCCCGCAGAAATTCGTGGGGTTTTGGAAACGGTTAGGGCGAAAAATCGCCACATTTTTTATTAATATTTATTTGAATATAAAGGATATTCTTTTTGCATGGTGGCATGGCAACGGCATTACCAAAGCGTCCTATTTAGTGATGGGTTTGGGACACGTCTGCCGCGGCCAAATCGTCAAAGGAATCGCCTATATGCTGTTGGAGGGCGCATTTATTGCCTACCTCGTGTTGTTCGGCGGGCACTATTTGGGCATGTTCTTCCAACATTTCTTTACGGGTGGTCCCATCGGTTTTGTGGAAACGCACGAGTCCAACGTGTGGGACGACGACCTGGGCGAATACGTCAAGATAGCGGGCGACAATAGTTTCCACGCCATTTTGTACGGCGTATTGACGTTGTGCCTCATTTTGTTCTTTGTCATCGTTTATCTGCGCTCCATTCGCGAAAGCGCCCAGCTGGAGGAGGATAAAATCATCGGCAAGGTGCCCAACAATTTCAAGCGGGACGTGGGCGAGATGCTGGACAGCAAGTTTCACATTACTTTGTTGTCCCTGCCTTTGCTTGGGTTGTTCATCTTTACGGTGGTGCCTCTTATCACCATGATTTTGATCGCCTTTACCGACTACGACGCCGCGCACGAGGTACCCCAGTACCTGTTCAACTGGTTGGGTTTCAAAAACTTCGGCGCCATTCTCGGCGGCAGCGATTTGGGCAAGACCTTCTGGCGCGTGTTGGGTTGGACGTTGATATGGGCGTTCTTCGCCACCTTTACCAACTATTTCGGCGGCATGATACTGGCCATGCTCATCAACAAGAAGGGCGTCAAACTCAAAAAGTTGTACCGCACCATGTTCGTGGCCACCATCGCCGTGCCTCAGTTCGTGTCCCTGTTGATTATGTCCAAAATGTTGGATACGGGCGGCGGCTTGATGGACTCGGGCGGCGGTATCATTACACAACTAATTGAAAAACTGTTTAACTACCACTTGATGTTCGGGTTGGACATTACCACCACGCGTATTTGCATCATTGTGGTCAATATGTGGATAGGCGTTCCCTACAGCATGTTGATGTGCTCGGGCATCTTGATGAACATTCCGCAGGACCTCTACGAGTCGGCCAAAATAGACGGTTCGGGCAAGGTGCGCACGTTCATGAAGATTACGTTGCCGTACATGTTGTTCGTGACGGGTCCCTACCTCATCACCACCTTTATCGGCAATATCAACAACTTTAACATCATTTATCTGCTGTCGGGCGGCGGTCCCGGTGATTTGCTCAAGTATTCCAACGGCGCGCAAGGTACCGACCTGTTGATTACTTGGTTGTATAAGTTGTCCCTGGGTACCAACCGCGACTATAAGTTGGCGTCGGTCATCGGTATCTTGGTCTTTATCATCTCGGCGGTATTCTCCTTGTTGGTGTACAACAGGAGTTCGGCCGTCAAAAAGGAGGACGATTTCCAATGAGCGCACCTATGGACAATACGTTTGAATTGCAAAATCTAGACATAATCGTGGCGCAGGGCACCCTGGAGTCCTCCTGGAAAGCCATCGACCAAGCCGAGGAGATTATCAACAAGAGCAAAAAGAAAAAGCGTCATCACAGCATGAAGGCGCGCCGCATCGTGGGCGTGTCGGTCACGCAGGTTGTTTTGACCGTGCTGTCCATCATTTGGGTGTTGCCTTTGTTGTACCTCATCGTGCAATCTTTCCGCGCCGAGCCGGGTGCTTGGAGCAGCACCTTCTTCCCCAAGACTTGGACATTCGACAACTATGTTCGTCTGTTTACCGAAACCAAGTTTTTGCGTTGGTACGGCAACACGTTGTTGGTGGCCGTCATCAGTTGCGCCCTGACCGCGCTGTTTGTGTTGGCCACGGCCTACGCCTTCAGCCGCGTCAAATTCCGCGCGCGCAGACCCATTATGAACATCATGCTCATCTTGGGCATGTTCCCCGGTTTTATGAGTATGACGGCGGTGTATTTCCTGTTGAAAATACTGTTGCCCAACAGCTACCAATCTTTGGCCAGTTTGATTATGGTCTATTCGGCGGGCGCAGCGTTGAGTTACTACATCGCAAAGGGCTTCTTCGACACCGTGCCCAAGAGTTTGGACGAGGCTGCGCGTATCGACGGCGCCAGTCGTGCGCGCGTGTTTTGGAAGATTATTTTGCCCCTCAGCAAACCCATCATCATCTATACCGTGCTTACCAGTTTCATCGCCCCGTGGTGCGACTTTATCTTTGTGTCTTTCATTATGTCGGGCGTGCCCGATACGGGTATGTATACGGTGTCCTTGGGTATGTACAAGTGGTTGGAAAGAGAACAGATACAACAGTATTTCACCACCTTCTGCGCGGCGGCCGTTATTGTCGCCACCCCCATTACCGTGCTGTTCATGTTCCTGCAAAAGTATTATGTGGAGGGCGTGACGGGCGGTGCCGTCAAAGGATAAGCGTATGAAGAAAAACCTGTTTGTCTTCTTAATCGTTTGCATGCTTTGCGTCGCGTTGATGGCGTGTGCGGGTACACCCTCCACACCCAACGAGGGACAAAGCAATCAAAACACCGACGTAGTCACGCCTCAACCCGACGATGGCAATTCCGATGTCGCGTCGGAGGATGAGATTCAATGGCCGCAGGACAATGTGCGCAACTGGTACGAAGTGTTTGTTTACAGTTTCTTCGATACCAACAACGACGGCGTCGGCGACCTCAAAGGTGTAACGCAAAAGTTGGACTACATCAAGGATATGGGTTTCTCGGGTATATGGTTAATGCCCATTCATCCCTCGCCCACTTATCACAAGTACGATGTCACCGATTATTACGCCGTTGACTCGGCTTACGGCTCCTTGGCCGATTTGGATGAATTGGTGGCGGGTGCGCACGAGCGGGGTATCAAGGTAATACTCGATTTGGTGGTCAATCATACCTCCGATTCGCATCCTTGGTTTAGAGCCGCCTGCGATTACATTCGCTCCACCGGCCATGTGGGCGGGGAGTATGGCGAGTATTACAATTTCGTTACCGGCAACGCCACGGGTTATTCCCCTGTGTCGGGCACGTCTTATTACTACGAATCGCGCTTTTGGTCGGGCATGCCCGATCTCAATCTCGACAGCACCGTTGTTCGCGACAAGATAACCGACATCATGCGTTACTGGATGGTGGACCACGGTGTGGACGGGTTCCGCCTGGACGCCGTCACCTCCTACTACACGGGCGAGGTGGACAAGAACGTCGCCTTCCTCAAGTGGCTCAACGATACGGCAAAAAGCATCAAGGAAGATTGCTACATTGTCGGCGAGGCCTGGCTGGGCTCGGATAGCGCCATCAATGCCTATTACAATAGCGGCGCAGACAGTTTCTTCCTGTTTACGGGTGCGCAGGGCACTGGCGAACTGGCGTCGGACGTCAAGACGGAAAGCGGCGCCGCTTTCGGCGAGTGGTTGCTGAGTTTGCAAAACACCTATACGTCGGGGTATTTGGCGCCCTTCTTGGGCAATCACGACACCATGCGTCCCGCTAGCTTCATGCCGGGCGAGGCGGCCACCAAAATGGCGGGCGGCTTGCTTTCCATGATGAACGGCGACATCTTCGTCTATTACGGCGAGGAGATCGGCATGCTCAGTAAGGACGGCGCAAACAGCGATCCGCGCAAGCGCATTGCCATGAAATGGAGCAATCGCTCTATGTACGAAGGGCTGTGTTACACCACGCCCGAGGGAATCAAGGTCAACGCGGATAGTTACCGCTACGACGGTGTGGCGGAGCAGTTGCAAGATCCCGACAGCATATTGTCTTACTACAAACAGGCAATGTATGTCCGCAACCTCTACCCCGCCATCAGCAGGGGTACCGTGGAATACTTTGGCGAAGGACAAAGCAACTATGTATGCGTCCTGCGCAAAACGTATGGCGAGGAATCTATCACTATCGTTATCAACTTGGATAGCGAGTGGGAACAGCAAGTTACGTTGCCCGCCCAACTGGGGTCGCTTGCACTCAAGCAAACCCTGCTGACGGACAACAGTCAAAAGGTTACGCTGGCCAACGGTGTGCTGACCATGCCTGCGTATTCCATTGCAATACTACGATAAGGGCTACGCCCAAGGGAGAATCAAAATGGCAAGTTTATCTTTGAAACATATCTACAAAGTGTATTCGGGCAATGTCAAAGCCGTCAACGACTTTTGTATGGAAATCGAGGACAAAGAGTTCATCGTCTTTGTCGGCCCTTCGGGTTGCGGCAAATCTACCACCTTGCGCATGATAGCCGGACTGGAGGACATTACCGCCGGCGAGTTGCGCATCGACAACGAGGTCGTCAATGATTTCGAGCCCAAGGACCGCAACATTGCAATGGTGTTCCAAAACTACGCCCTGTATCCGCACATGAGCGTCTATGACAATATGGCTTTTGCCCTGCGCACCGCCAAGATGGACAGGGAAACCATTCATCAAAAGGTGGTGGACGCGGCGGCCATTTTGGGCATTACCGAGTATTTGGACCGCAAGCCCAAAGCGCTGTCGGGCGGACAAAGACAGCGCGTTGCGTTGGGACGTGCCATTGTGCGCAATCCCAAAGTGTTTTTGTTGGACGAGCCCTTGAGCAACTTGGACGCCAAGTTGCGCGCCGCCATGCGCGCCGAGATTACCAGGTTGCATGAGAGATTGCAGACCACTTTCATCTACGTCACCCACGACCAGGTGGAGGCCATGACCATGGGTACCCGCATCGTCGTCATGAAACTGGGCTATGTGCAGCAAATCGACACGCCGCAAAACCTCTACAAGTATCCCAACAACATCTTCGTGGCAGGTTTTATCGGCACCCCGCAGATGAACTTTTTCGACGGCGTCATTCGCAAGAACGGGCAAGACGTTTGCTTCGCGTTAGATTGCGGCACCGAGTTGCATATGGATTACAAGTTGGCCAACAAGATTTTGGTCAAATACATGGATGGACAGCACAAAATCGTCTTTGGCGTGCGCCCCGACGACGTGCGCTTGGATCGTCCCGAATTGGCCGATAGCGATTGGGTCAAGACCAAGGCCGTTGTCGGCGTGGTAGAGGCCCTGGGTGGCGAAACCCTCCTGTATTGCTCCTTGCAGACCGACCAAGTGGACGGCAAAGAGGGCGCCATCATCATCAAGGCCGACGCCGATTGCACCGCCAGACGCGGCGACATCGTCGATATCGCCATCAGCAAGCGCAATTTCCATGTGTTCGACAAGGAAACCGAGCAGGCCATCAAGAAGCGTCTGCCGCAGGAAAATGTGGCCGATTGCACCATCGAGGGCGATATGCTTGCGGTCGCGTCCCAGCGTTTCCGCTTGCCCGCGGCATTGCGTCAGGCGCAAAGCGGCGAGTGCGTTATTCCCACCTCCGCCATGCTGTTGGGCAAGGGCGAAGGTTCTGCCCAAATCGTGGGCGTGGAGCAAATCGAAAAGGAAACGTTGTACGAATTGTCGGTGGGCGATTTGACCATGTTTGCGCGGGAAGCGGGCGAACCTCGCTATACCGTGGGTGCAGCGGTCGCTTTCGATATTGATTGGAAGCAGGTTGCCATTCATGGCAAAGTGGAAGTGGAGCCTTTGTGCATGCACAACTCGTTGGACGGCGCTTTGGTCAAAATCAAGGAAAAGGTCGCAGGCGGCAAGACGGGCTACAATTTCTACATCCAAGTGCAAGACTCGTTGGTGGGCTGCAGCGACGCCGTCGCCTCCAAATTGTTCGCCACCAAAGGCACCAAGATATTTAAGACGCCTTTGGCTTTCGAGTTCGAGGCAGACGCGTTGACTTTGGCCCGTCAAACCCCCGAGCGCACCGCCTTTGCGGGGGAGGTCAAGGAGGTGCTCGATTACGGCAAGGAGCGTTACGCGCGCTTAGACGTGCTGGGACACTCGGTCGTTGCTCCTCTTCACGAGGAGATTGCAGTGGGCGAGCAGGTGCAGGTTATCGTCGACCAAGGCAAGATGTTGGTCAAGGATACCAAACTGGACATCATCATCGCCTAACCCCATCGACGCCATCCGTCCCCAAACAACGAAAAGAGGCTGTTAAGAATCGCATTCTTAGCAGCCCTTGTTGTATATATTTATATATAATTTCAACTTTTGATTTTAAATGATGATATTGCTATTTCGTAGTTCTGCATCGCTTTTGCCACCTTGTTGAACAAACGCCAACAAGCGAACTACATTGTCAATATAGGCCAATTCGTCCCCCTTGTCAACCCCGCCCATGTTCTTGTGTTGATGGGTGTTAAGCAAAATGGCGCGGCGTGGGGCTAGTGATTAATTCTTTGATTTATTTTTTGTATGAGTAGCGGAGCTCTTTCGTGAAATACTTAATATAAACTCGTCCGTCATAAAAAATAATACGAACTCCGCTGTTTGAGAGTTCGTATTATTTTCTTCTGGCGTAACGGTCGGGAATATAAACTTTTTCTTCGACCATCACGGCTTTATATGTACGCCCATCTATCTCTATGGGTGCGTATCTTGGGCGACCGGGCATGTAAGCTCGTAGTGCCATTTTCTCTTTGTCAACGCCAACTCGTTCTATGTTGACGTCAAGGAATTTATCTGCATCGCCCACTTCCAATATCTCAAATCCTCGCCCTACTAAGTATGACGAGAATTGCCATAGTTTCTCATAGGCACCATTGCTATCAATGATGCAGCATTGGTTAGCTTCTTTGTGATACGCTGTTATTCTGTAATAGCTCATTGTTATTTCCTCCTTTATGCTACTTTCTTCAATTGTTTGGCTACCATAGGCACCCAAGTTTTGTTTATGTAACGGGGACACAAATATCACGGTTCGGTAATATGCTCGCTTATTCAATAAGACTGTCCAGCGCATAGAACGGGGGTAAAAAAGAACATTCCTGTGTTAGTATTGGAGTAGACTTTTTTGACCCCGAACCAAAAGTAGTTTTTCTATCAAAATGTGTCTTGATCATGTGAAAAGAAAAAGTACGTTGGTGGTTCATTGCGCTGGACGAGAACTGTGATAGACTGTCAACGTGAAAGGTAGAAACCACAGGGAAGAAGGTATGAAATGCAAATGAAAAATGTCTTGTCCCGAAGGGTACACAGGACAAGACAAAGGCAGGGCACCGAGGTGGCTCGGCAAATAATAAAGATGAAAGAAATAAAAGAAAAAGTCGGCAAATCCGAAGATTAACCGACTTCTTCTATTCAATTTGACACGCCCAGAAGTCTCTTCCGAAATACACCTTCATAAAGGGGTGCGTCAAATTGACCTGTGGTGGGCAATAAGGGACTCGAACCCCTGACTTTCTCCATGTGACGGAGACACTCTACCAGCTGAGTCAATTGCCCGTACTTAATTATTCTACTACAGTTTTTTAAAAAAATCAATAGAATAGTTAAGATTATTCTTTGCCTAAATATCACGCTTGCTTTATCTTGCAGCACTTTGTCAAATTTTCCCATATTTTCCCGCCACGAATAGTTTAAACAATAAAATACGTTTTTCAATAGTTGCCACTAAAAATATAGATAAAGCGGGCGATTTTTACAGGTTGATATTGCAAAATTAAAAAAATAAGTCTATACTGTATTTATAAAGGAAAAGGATATAAAATGAACTATTATTTTTATGGGAATACTGCTCGACCGAGCGCTAAAAATAAAGAGTACAAAGTAGATAGTATAAGAGAATTATACGACCGTCTTTCGGGGATCTGGTGCGAATATACTTGCACGCCGAGATTGAGAGATAAGTGGTCGCAAGACAATAAAACATTGGGACAATGCTCTATAACCGCATTTTTAGCGCAAGATATTTTCGGGGGAAAGGTTTACGGGATACTGCAAGAAAACGGGGGTATACATTGTTATAACGAAGTCGACGGCGAGATTTTCGATTTAACGAGCGAACAATTCGGTCAAGAAAAACTTATTTACGACAAGCAAAACGAACAAGATCGCGCCGTTCAATTTGCAAAGCAAGAAAAATACGAAAGATATTTGTATCTTAAAGAAAAACTGCTAAATTCTTAACGGTCATTAACCCCATAGCGTTACCGTGCGAAAACGGGACTAAACTTTAGTATCTAAAAGAATTCTATAAAAATATGAGAGAAACTTTTTTAAAAGAGATAAATAATAAATACAAGTACAGTTTTGGCGCGGACGTCGAGATACTGTTTTACGCTCGCAAATTGCCCGATACGAAGTATAATAATTATCTTTGTACCGAAACCAAACTAAACGGAAAAGCGGTCATAGAATTCGTTAAAACTCACGCGCCGTATCACGCGGATATGCTCTCGAATATCGTCCCCGACGGAGAGTATATTATTTATACGTTTGACGATTAATAAACGTTTATTTATAAACAAAGCAATTTATAAACAAAGCAATTTATAAACAAAGCAATTTATAAACAAAGCAATTTATAAACAAAGCAATTTATAAACAAAGCAATTTATAAACAAAGCAATTTATAAACAAAGCAAGAAAAAAGGACCTTACCGAAGTAAAGTCCTTTTTTGATTTAATAGTTTAAATTAGTCAAGGAATTCAGCAAAGTACTTAATAGTACGAACCATTTGGCTGGTGTAGCTGTTTTCGTTGTCGTACCAAGAAACTACTTGTACTTGATAGGTGTCGTCGTCGATCTTTGCAACCATGGTTTGAGTAGCGTCAAACAAGGAACCGTATCTCATACCGATGATATCGGAAGAAACGATTTGGTCGGTATTGTAACCGAAGGATTCGTTTGCTTGAGCCTTCATAGCTTCGTTGATACCGTCGACGGTGATGTCTTTGCCCTTAACTACTGCTACTAAAATGGTGGTGGAACCGGTAGCGGTAGGAACGCGTTGTGCAGAACCGATGAGTTTGCCGTTCAATTCGGGAATAACGAGACCGATAGCCTTTGCAGCGCCGGTGGAGTTAGGAACGATGTTCATAGCGCCTGCTCTGGATCTACGCAAATCACCCTTTCTTTGCGGACCGTCAAGGATCATTTGGTCGCCGGTGTAAGCGTGAACGGTGGTCATGATACCGCTTTGGATAGGAGCGTAATCATTGAGCGCTTTAGCCATAGGTGCCAAGCAGTTGGTGGTGCAAGAAGCAGCGGAAATGATGTTGTCGTCAGCGGTCAAAGTGGTGTGGTTGACGTTGTAAACGATGGTGGGAAGGTCTTTGCCTGCGGGAGCGGAAATAACGACTTTCTTAGCGCCTGCGGTGATGTGAGCTTGAGCCTTTTCTTTGCTGGTATAGAAACCGGTGCATTCCAAAACTACGTCTACTCTCAATTTCTTCCAAGGAAGGTCAGCCGCTTTTGCTTGAGCATAGATGGTGATCTTTTTGCCGTCTACGATGATAGCGCCGGGAACCTTAACGGTTTTGCCGTCTTCTTCATATTCGGGTTCTATGTAGTCAACTACGTGTTCTCTTGCATAGTTACCTTGAGTGGTATCGTATTTCAAAAGATGAGCAAGCATTTTGGGGCTGGTGAGGTCGTTGATAGCAACAACAGTGTAACCCTTAGCGCCGAACATTTGTCTGAAAGCGAGACGACCGATTCTACCGAAACCGTTAATAGCAACTCTTACATTTTTAGCCATTTTTATATCCTCCAAAAAATTTTAATATTATGGGAGCTTTACGCTCTGATTTATTATACACTTACAAATTGCAAAAAGCAATTAGATTTTACGCTTTACCTGCGCAACCGAGAACGTCGACGAGTTTATGTCTGACGAGTTCCTTGATGTTGGCTCTTGCGGGTTTAAGATACTCTCTTGGGTCGAACTTGTCGGGATGTTCGTTAAAGAATTTACGAATAGTTCCCGTCATAGCAAGACGCAAGTCGGAGTCGATGTTGATCTTACAAACGGACAAGCGAGCGGCTTGACGAAGTTGATCTTCGGGTACGCCGATAGCGTTGGGCATTTTGCCGCCGTTTTCGTTGATCATCTTAACGTAGTTTTGAGGTACGGAAGAAGAACCGTGTAAAACGATGGGGAAGCCGGGTAATCTCTTAGAAACTTCTTCGAGAATATCGAAACGAAGCGCGGGGGGTACTAAAATACCTTGCTCGTTTACGGTGCATTGTTCGGGTTTGAACTTATAAGCGCCGTGGCTGGTGCCGATAGCGATAGCCAAAGAGTCAACGCCGGTCTTGGAAACGAATTCCTCAACTTCTTCGGGACGAGTGTAAGAACCGATTGCGTGGCTTACTTCGTCTTCGATGCCCGCCAAAGTACCGAGTTCGCCCTCTACGACAACGCCGTGATCGTGAGCGTATTCAACGACGCTCTTGGTAAGAGCGATATTGTCGGCAAAGGATTTGGAACTACCGTCGATCATAACCGAAGTAAATCCGCCGTCGATACAAGATTTACAAGTTTCGAAATCGGGACCGTGGTCAAGATGCAAAACTATGGGGATCTCGGGACATTCCAAAACTGCAGCTTCTACCAATTTTACCAAATAGGTGTGATTGGCATACGCTCTTGCACCCTTAGAAACTTGAAGTATAACGGGAGCCTTTTCTTCTTTACAAGCTTCGGTGATACCTTGAACTATTTCCATATTGTTTACGTTGAAAGCGCCGATAGCATAACCGCCATTATAAGCCTTTTCAAACATTTCTTTTGAAGTTACTAACGCCATTGTCGTTACCTCCATTAAAAATTTTATTCGACTTAAGTTTACCACAACAAAAATCTTTTATCAACTTTTTTGTTAAAAGATTATTATGGTTTATTATAACTTTTTGTGATAAAAGATATCAAATATACAAATAAACCCGTTTTTTGATCGGATATGCTACGAAAATAGGCGAAGCGGTTGCATTGACTTCGTAAGATCACAGCGTCTTAACAAAAAAAATCGGCAATTTTCGGATGAAAATTGCCGACGTTCGATCGCTTACGTTAGTCTGCTTTTCTCATAGAAGAAACTTCGTTGTCTACGGTGTAAACGTTGTTTTCTTCCTTGGTATGGGTATCGTACCAAAGTTGAGCAAAGAAAGGTATCTTTTTTGCAAGCGCGTCCCAATTCCACTCTTTATCGGGTAAACAACACTCTGGACACCAATGACCGCCCTTTAAGATAGTGGTAGGGCTTGATTGGAATACGTGTCCGTTATGACATTTCCAAGATATCTTCTTTAAAACGTCGCCGGCTTTATAATCCGTGCATAAACACTCTCCGCCACGGAATTTTGCGGCGTTTTGCATATCTTGATAATCAAGTTTTTCAAACGCTTTGCTTTCGTCGTAACCGTGGTCGAGATCGAACTTTTTATCGTAAACCTTTAACGCTTGATAATTATCTCTTTCGCATAATAGATCGAAATCCGCCCAAGTTTGTTTTTGTGCGTCTTTAGCTTTTTGTGTACTGCCGTAACAAGCGGTAAGTCTTGCGTCGTCCCCGTTTTTGAGCCAATACATAGGCGCGTTGTTGTTTTTCAAAAGAGGCTTGATAGTCAATCCGCCGATGAGTTTAGCGGGCAATATTTTTGCAACTTTGTAGATTTTATGACGGTCGCCGAACCATTTCCAAAAGTCTTCGCAACCTTGGGTGCGGAAGTGGAATTTTTCTTCCAAAACGTCGCTATCGCTAAACCAAAAACAATGGAAGTTTCTAGTCATATCCCAACCGGGTTCAAAGAATTGTTTTACCGATCCGCCGATAAGTTTAAAGCCGTCGTCAAACGTCTCGTAGCCCGTTTGTCTTGCTTTGGCTCCGTCGCCTAAATTGTAAAGGTTATACCAAAAATCTTCGCATTGACCCATTTGGTCGGCAAGCAAAATATTCTTTAATAGTATACCGCTGTCCCTTGCCGTCGCCCACTCGATAGGAACGTTCCAAGGCGTATGGAACATAAGACCGTCTTTAATGTTGTTCATCAACATATTATCGTATAAAATACCCGTTTGACGAAGTATTGCCCAGCGTTTTAGATCGCTTTCCAAAACGTATCTTTCCCCTCTCAATTTACTGGTACCGTATACGTCGAAAGCGCTTACCATCAAAGGATCGCCAACTCTACCCCAAGGGTGTTTTTCGTCGCGGTGTCCGTACGTTGCGACGGTGGATATATGTATCAAACTTGCGGTGTTACCGTTTTCTATAATAGAGTTTACTGTATTTACCGTGCCGTTATAATTGGTGGTAACGGTAAGGTCTTCGTCGTGATCGGCAACGGGCGGGATTACCGCGGCAAGGTGCAGAACGTAATCAATGTCTTTGGTAAGATATAAACAGTCTTTATAATTGCGAACGTCGCCCCAAACTAACTCGACCTTTTTTCCGTATTGATTTTTAATTTTGCGCGCGTATTTTTTGCTTTTTTTTATCGTTTAAAAGCAATACTTTGATATGCTCGCATTTGCCAGAATTCATTACTTCTTCCAAAGTGGGTTTGCCCATGGATCCGCTTGCGCCTGTAATTGCTACTCTCATATTTTTCTCCTAAATATCGTTTTTCGTCTTGATTACGCAGTGACTTGACCGCTTTTTAAAGAGCCGTCAATAGACGATTTATCTTTCTTAAACTACATTTGATTTATTTTACGTCGAATTTAAATTTGATATACTTATCGTAAATTTCGCCTTTTTTCAATACCGAAGTCGGGAAGGTAGGCACGTTGACGGCGTCGGGATACATTTGCGGTTCCAAACAAAACGCCGAGTGACGATAATAAACGTTTCTGCCCTTTAACCCGTCAAGGAAGTTGCCCGTGTAAAATTGCAAACAAGGATAATCGGTGCTTACCGTCAAATTTATACCGCTTTTCGGACAATATGCCGTCGCGCACTCTCCAACGCCGTCCAAAACGTAGTTGTTGTCGTAACCGCCGACGTCTTTTAAAGGCAAATAATCTTGGAATATCCTACTGCCTATCGAATTGGGCTTTTTAAAATCGTAAGGGGTATCGGTAACGTCAAGAATTTTGCCGGTTATCGCAAGCCCTTCGCCGAACTCGGTGATTTTTGTAGAATTCATCCAAAGCACGGTGTCCAACACGTTTTGATCGAAGTTTCCGCTTAAATTAAAATAAGCGTGATTAGTCAAACTAACGGGGGTGTCCGCGTCGGATAAAGCGGTAAACTTTATGGATAATTCGTTATCGTCGGAAAAAGAATATTCTACCTTTATCTCTAAATTACCGGGATAATTTTCTTCTCCGTCCTTGGATAAATAAGTCAATTCTAAAACGTCGCCAACTATTTTCGAGTTGAAATACTTGCGATCCAAACCTTCTTTTCCGCCGTGCAAATGATTCGGTGCTTCGTTTGGGAACAGACGGTATTCCTTGCCGTTTAGCGTAAATCTCGCGTTTTTGATACGGTTGGAAACTCTGCCTATCGTAGCGTTAAAATAGGGGTTATCGCCTTTGTAGCCGTCCAAATCGTCAAAACCCGCAACGACGTTTTGCAAAGTGCCGTTTTTGTCCAAAACGCACAAACGGTGCAACCTACCGCCGTAAGTCATAATATCCGCGTATGCGCCTTTGGCGTTTGATAAACGATAGAGTTTATCTTTTCCGTTTTCTTCGATAAGTTTTATCATAACGTATCCCTCTTTAATTTATTTAATGCGTCTTCGTAAGCGTCCGAGACCGCTTTATCAAAATCGTTTGTGCAAGTCGAGATCCCGCAAGCAAAGTTAAAGCCTTTTTCCTTAGCAAACCTTTCTAATGACGATAGATCGATTTTGTCGGTCGCCGCGACCAACAATAATTCGCCCCCGCCCAACCTAAAATATTCCATACAAGACAGGTTGGATTTTACGCCGTTTGCCAAACTCTTAAAAGAGCCTTCCGCATAATAGCGATACCAATCCTTGATAATCAAATATAATACGGTTTTGGGCGAGTCTTTTTTATAGTTTTTCTTGTATTGCGCAAATGCCAATGCGTTGCCGAAACCGCTGTCCATATCCGTTTTTGCCGAAACCGCAAGTTCGTTGTTTTTTAACTTTAACGCCCTTAATTCTTCTTCTCTATGTATTCTATTGATCTCAGCGACGTATTCTTCGGTAACGTTGCGACACTTTGCCAAAAGCAACGTAGGATCGGACGGCAAAGGGGTTATAGTCCACTCGGTCCAAAATATCTTTTCGTTTTTTCTAAACTTGTGAGTCAACCTAAATATGCCGTTGCGTTTTACTTCTCTTAAAATGCTTTCGGGTCTTGCCATGGTCAAAACGTAGGCTTGATCTTCTTCGGCTATGTAACTGTCGCCCAAACGATCTAAAGTTTCTAAATACGGGTCGTTATCTATAAAAGGCGTCCTTGACGTGGCGGGCTTTTTGATGTACGATACCCGCCAAGTGTTTTGATCGATAGTAAAAGCGACGTCAAAATTACTGCCCAAAAGGTTGATAAGTTCCTTTTCCTTCTCTTCCACCTTTTTAAGTCTGTTTTGGTCGGTAACGTCTCTAACCGCTATAAACGCGCCCGCCTTTTCGGCTTCGGCACTTAACCCAAAGACAAGTTCGACTTCCCGCTTTTCGCCCGATTTGTCAAGATATTCGTAAGAATATAATCTATCTTGCATATCGCCCGACAAAACTCTGTCTTTTAACTTTTCCAAACTGTTTTCGGCGATTATCCTACGGCGAGTAGGCTCGGGTACGTATTTAAACAAACCGTTTATATTTTGCGAATAACTGCCTTCGAGTAACGCGTTGTAGCGTTTGTCCCCGTCAAAACGGTTGATAAGATAATAGTCGTTATCGAGATCTACCGTTACGTACATTATAAATAACCTGTGTCCTATCGTAAACAGTTGATCGAAAAGTCCGGCAAGTTCGCGTTTGTTTTTTATCTTTTCGTCGATACACGATATAAACAATAGACCGCCGACGCTGTCGGTAAGCATACTTCTTACAAACTCGAACTTTAACGAGTACCAATGCTCTCCGCCTTCGTCCGTATAGGTTATCTCGTTGACCGTCCCGCCTTTTTTAGATAGTAAAAAGGTTTGAGAAAGTTTAGAGCGTATCTCGTTACGGAAGGCACTTGAAGCCGAGTTGCTTAATTCTTCGATAAATTTAGTGTAACTCGACTCGCCCGTTACTCTTTTTGCATGTGCGTCTTCTATACCGTTATCCGAAACCAAGTGGCACTCGTCCATTGTCAAATTAACAGACAATATAGAAGAATATTTGTTACCTATGACTTTAAGTAGATCTTTTATATCCCAAAACTGCATATCGTGCGTTATCTCTTTGATACACACGAAAACGTGAACGGGAAACAGATCGGATTTTAACAGTTTTACTTTTATCCATCTTGCGCCGTTGCGGTGAGTTAAACGCACTCTTTCGGATCTGGTGCTTTTTGCCGACGACGTATAAAATTTTTCGACTGTTTTAGGTGAAAAAACTTCGGCGGACTCCTTGTCTTCGGGGGCAAGCAAAAAGTTAAGCGTACTCTCAAACAAGACTTCGGCGTCCCCTCTTTCGGGCGCGCTGTAAAAGTCGGGACGAGTGTAAACCACTTGTTCGTAACCGCGATCGTGCATATTTACGGCAATAATAACGTCGTAACTATGGCTTAAAAAATCCTTATATTCGTATAAAGCGTTAATAATATCCGGATACTCTTTCAATTTCTTCACCACAACGTTTATGCGTAATTTAGGCTTAAAATACTTATAAATAAGAAAAATAAAGCAAAATCTCGCATTATTACATCATATTAATTTTATTTAAATACAGCCAACTTGTCAAATTAATAGACAAAGAAACATTTCTTTTGTACAAATAAAAGTCAAAAAAGTCAAAAAAAGCATTGCGTTTGCTTTCTTTTGGATTCTATGCAAAGGTTTTAAAAACCCCCATTTTGCAGTCGTGATGATTAAAAATCATCTCTTTGTGCAAAATCAAGCCCCCTTTCCTTCGTCTATTAAAATAGCCGAAAGGGTGCAAACGCTCTCGCTTTCAAGGCGAAACTGTTCCCCATTTTATCGTCGTAGCCTTGTAAACAAGTCTACTTTGGATAAAATCAACCGCCAAGCCGATCTATAAAAGCGGATAAAGACCCTTCGACAATGCTCAGGGTGACAAAAGATAATTTCGTACTTGCTTTATCGTCATGTTGAGCGTAGTCGAAACATCTATTTAATAAGGCTTTATTTAAAACCCGTCAAAAATCCAAGAAGATTTTTGACGGAGACGAATAAGTTCTCTAAAAAACGCAGTCCAAACACTTTGTGTTGGGACAAGTCTTAAGAGATACTTATGAGTCGTTGAGCAAGCGTAGCGCTGTCGAAACATCTTTATCCGCTTTTTAGTGCATTTTCGCTTTCGTTTGTGCTCCCCCTTTCCTTCGCCCGTAAACGGTCTAAAGGGTGTAAACGCTTACGCTTTTAAGGTGAAACTGTTCACACTTCTTTTTAAATGATAGTCCCAGATTGTCTCATATATCGTCGAAGACGTAGTCCACGACTAAAAGTCGTGTCCAAACGAGCAAAGCGGGATTACACCCTTGTCGCAAAGCGACGGAAAAGGGGGCTTGATTTTATCCAAAGAAGACTTGTTTTAACAAGGCTACGACGATAAAATGGGGGTTTTTAAAACCCTTGATGACAACACAAAAACTTTCAAACGCTAAAGCGTACATGGATATTATTTTTTTTAAAAGATGTTTCGACTACGCTTCGCTTGCTCAACATGACGAAATACAAAGTACGAAGATTATAATTATAATTATTGCTTTGCAATTCTTTCTTACCGTACATGTGTTTTTGTAAAACCCCCTCTCCGCAGTCGAAGTCAATCAATGATTGCCTTCTTTGTGCGCAGACAATCCCCCTTTCCTTCGACCGCAAACGGTCGAAAGGGTGCAACCCCGCTTCGCTCGTTAGGACACGACTTTGGTCGTGGACTACGTCTTCGACGATAAAAGAGATTCTTCGACGGCGCTTCGCTTGCTCAGAATGACAAATCATAGTTGCCGTTAGTGATTCGTCATACTGAGCGAAGGTCAAAGACCGTAGTCGAAGTATCTATTTAAATTGGCTATCCGCTTTAAATCCCGTAAAAAATCCGTAAAAAAATTATCCTTATAAAAACCCCGACAAAACGCAATTCGTTTTGTCGGGGTATCAATAAATAGATTTAGTTTTTTAGTTTATGATTAAAACGTACTGCTTAAAACCGCTTGCACGCATTTTGTCATATACTCTACGTCTTTAACGCCCGCCGTTTCCACCGCCGAGTGCATCGCAAGTTGAGCAAGTCCTATATCCACCGCGTCGATCGCAAGTTGCCTTGACGATATTAAGCCTAAAGTAGACCCGCAACGAATATCGCTATGGTTATAGTAATCTTGATAGGGTATTTCGTTGTCTATTAGTATAGATTTAAGCAAAGCCGAAGATCTACCGTCGGTAGAATAATTGACGTGGTGTTTTACGACTACTCCGCCGTTTAATTTAACTACGTTTAAAGGGTCGCCTTTTTCGGGGTGGGCGGGATGAGTGGCGTGTCCGTTATCTATACTCAAAAGCAAGCCGTTATTTATGGCTTTATTCATTACCCTTTCTTCTAAACCTTGATCGCGATATATTTCTTTTATTATCTCTTCGAGCATTCTCGAGCCGGCGCCTTGTTTGGTACCGCTGCCGATCTCTTCGTTATCAAAACACGCAATAACGGATAAACCTTTTGGCTCCGCCAAAGATAAACCGCAAATACATGCGTATACGCTAGTTAAATTGTCTATACGGGGTGAAGAAAGCAACTCGCCGTTTACACCGCTAACGAAGGGGGTTACTGCCGGGGTTACGTATAGATCGGCGTCCAAAACGTTCTCTAACCCCAACGCTTTATATAAGTCGTCCGCCAAAAACAAGGGTTGCAAATCGTTTTGTACGGATAACTTAAGCCCATCGTTGGCTTCTCTATTGTGGTGTATACATTGAGAAGGTATCACTACGTTAAACTCGGAAACGACCAATTTGCACTCGACTCCCATTTGAGTTTTTACAAAAACTCTTCCCGCGATCTTTAAAGGAATATCCAAAAAACTGTAATTTAGCAAACCGCCGTAAACTTCGACGTTTAGACGCTTGCCTTGTACCGAGTTGGAAAGAGAGTCCCCTTTTATTTTCAAACAAGGGCTATCCGTATGCGCACAAGCAACGCTTAAACCCTTTGTAAGATCTTGGAACTTAAACGCAAAAAACGCGCTATCGTTCACGGTAAGATAATACTTACCGCCCGCTTTCAAATTCCACTTTTCTCCGCGCGTAAGCCTTGTAAATCCGTTTTCTTCGAGCATTTTCACCCCGTTTTGAGTGGCTTGATAAGCGGTATAAGACGTTTTTAAGTATTCGACAAGATCCATAAACTAACTCCTTTTGCAAACCAAAATACGTTTTCTCTATTTTATAGTCATTTCCCCAAAAAATCAACCTTTATTATTATATATCTCTTAAGTATGCAGTATAATAAAATACAATATAAAAAACGACGAAAGTTCATAGAAAAACTAAAATCTATTATTGTTCTTTTTTATGCATCCAAACTATCTCAGGGGAACTGAAGGAATAGCCGAGTTGTTTTTGCATATTTATAGACGGGGTGTTGGAATAAAAAATTTGAGCAAACGGGACGCGGTGTAAAGATAGTACCAAGCGTATCATTTGTATGGATAACGCTTTGCCGTATCCTTTACGACGGTATTCGGGCAATACTTCGAGCATCCCCATCGCGCCTTCCGAGTGAAATCCGGCAAATCCGACCAACGTATCGCCGATAAACGCGCCGAGCATCTTTTTTTCTTTAACTAACCGCTCGACTTCTTCGTGAGCGTCGTAAAGAGAATAAACCCTATCTACTATCGGGATATGGATAGGGAACAAAGGACGTATATCTATATCGTCTAAAGGCTCGGGCGGCTCTTTTAAATAGGCGACGTTATAGCAGTTTTCACTTGCTTCCAAGTCGTATTTTTTGATCAATATATCCCTTTCAAACAAATGGTGAGTAACGATACCAAACCACGGTTTAGAAAAATCGTCGGATAAGTCGTTTAACGTTTCCCCGTCGTCGGTCGAAATAAAATAAACGTAAGAGTCGGGCAAATATACGCAAACACCTTTTTCGCGTGAGTCAACGACCAAGCCTAGCCCCATGTTTAACGCTTCGATAATATCCACGTTTTGAAGATAATCCTTTTTAAGATAGTCAAAAGCCGTTTTAAGTTTGATATGATAATCCGCACCAACGTCAAAGACGTCTTCATGCAAAGCGTTACCGTTTATCAAATCGAGTTTTTGATCTCTCGTTAATTTTTTAAGTTTGTATTCGATTTTTAGTGCCGAAGATTTATCCTTGCAAAGCCAAATCTTCTCAAAACGCTTTACTCCGTGCGCTCGAGTATATTTGGCACCTTTGCCCAAACCGTGCGCAATAAAACGATTATACGGGTCGTTTGTAATACCGCAATATATAGAATCGTCCAAACATCTCAACAAATAAACGTAGTACGCCATTTTTCACCTTTTCGTTTTTTGTTATTATAAAATGCAGTCGTCAAATAATCAAGCGGTAATACGTATCAAAAATTCATTTTAAAGGAAAGAATTGCGATAGTAAGGCTATAATTATAAATAATACTTTCGTACTTTGCCTATCGTCATGTTGAGCGTAGTCGAAACATCTTTATCCTTATACGCTTTTGCGTTTGCTTTCTTTTTGGTTCTCTGCAAAGGTTTTAAAAACCCCCATTTTGCAGTCGTGATGATTAAAAATCATCTCTTTATGCAAAATCAAACCCCCTTTCCTTCGCCCGTAATCGGTCGAAAGGGTGCAACCCCGCTTCGCTCGTTTGGACACGACTTTTAGTCGTGGACTACGTCTTCGACGAAACGAAAGAATACTCTTTTCGGTAGAAAAGATTTGCAAAGCAAAGGCTATAATTAATTTGGATAAAGATCCTTCGACTTCGTTCAGGATGAAGCACAAACGAAAGCGAAAATGCACTTGTATATTTTCGCCGAGTGAAGGGCGGTGAATTATAACAGTATCCGTTAGGATACTCTTTCCGACAGGAAAGAATTGCAAAGCAATAGTTATAATTATTATTAATACACAAACGAAAGCGAAAATGCACTTGTATATTTTCGCCGAGTGCAGTGCGGAGAATTATAGCCGTATCCGTAAGGATACGCTTTTCGATAGAAAAGTATTGCGTTAGAAATGGCTATAATTTAGCAATATCTATAATTATAGATAACGCTTTCGTATTTTATTATCGTCGTATAATTATAGCCGTTGCTAAAAACCTTAAAAATATGTTATTATTAAGTTAGAGGTGGACGATGAAGGATTACAAATGCTTTATTTTTGATTTGGACGGGACTTTGCTCGATACGTCTGAAGGGATACTTTGCGCCGTGAAAGAAGTATTTAAAAGGAACGGTTTGCCCGAGTATGACGACGAGTTTATAAAATCGTTTATCGGTCCCCCTATCGAGCATACTTTCGGCACTTTGGAAATAGATAAAAGCAAAGTCAAAGGGCTTGCCGAAGAGTTTAGAGATACTTATTTTAAAAATCATTTATACGAAGCGCATATATTTGAAAATATCCCAAAACTATTGGAAAAATGCAAAACTCAAAACGTATATTTGGGCGTTGCGACTAATAAGCGGGAAAGTTATACCAAAGAGTTACTTGAAAAATTTGGATTAAGCAATTTATTCGACGTTATCCACGGCACGGACGAAAAAGGAGTTTTGACCAAAACGGATATAATTAATACGTGCTTATCCGATCTAAACGTCAAACCCGAAGACGCGTTGATGATCGGGGACGCTTGGTCGGACGAAAAGGGTGCGGAAGGCGCAAACGTGGATTTTGCCGCCGCAATGTACGGTTTTGGATTTACCGAAAAAAGCGTGATAAATTGCGTTTATCGCTGTTACGATCCTATCGAGTTATTATCTTTTGCAAGGAGTGAAAAATGAACGACACTTTTGAAATATTGGGGATTTTAAAAAATTACAAAGGAAGAGACGTCCAAGTTATCCTTCCCGACGTCGTATCGGTAATAAACGACGGGGCGTTTGAAAACTCCGACGTAAAAGTCGTTGATCTTCGCTCGGTCAAAGAAATAAAAGCGAACGCTTTTAAAAACTGTAAAAGTCTTGAAAAAGTTATTCTTAAAGACGTAGAAGTTATCGAAAACGACGCGTTTTTGGGTTGCGACGCTTTAAGAACCGTCGAATATTTAGGGTCTTTACAAAATTGGTGTGAGATCGATTTTAAAGGTTTTACCGCAAATCCGTTGTATTACGCCAAAAATCTTTTTATCGACGGCAAGCAAATAAAAGAATTGACGCTTGACGTAAAAACGGTAAAAAACTATGCTTTTTGTGGACTATGTATCGACGAATTGACACTTTTGAACGTTCAAGAAATAGGGGTCGGCGCATTTAGCGATTGTAAAGGTTTTAAAGATCTCGTTTTGCCGTCTACTCTAAAAAAAGTCGGGGAACTTGCGTTTAGGGGCTCGAGCATGGAAACCTTGACTATGCATAAAGATCTGACGGTAGAAAGTTGGGCGTTTTTTAATTGCTTATCCCTTAAAAAAGTCATATTCCAAGCAAAAATGCAAGATTGGCTTAATTTGCGTTTCCGCGACGTATGGGCAAATCCTTTGTCAAACGCCAACGCCCTTTACGTAGACGGCGAAAAGATAAACGTTTTATCTATCCCGCAAGGCGTAAAAGTCATACCGCAAGCGTGTTTTGCGGGACTTGACGTCAAGGAAGTTATTTTAAACGACGCTAATATTATAGAAGACGTGGCTTTTTACGGTTGTAAAAATCTCGAAAACATAGTCGGCGTTCCCGAAAAAATAGGAGATTCCGCTTTTGCCGAATGTCCTAAACTCGACAAAACCATATTTGAAAAATGAAAATATTTAAAATCGTTTTATCCGTTATTTTCGGTATCATTTGCGTCGCTTTAGCCCTTATCTCTCTTGCTACCATTATACCTTCCATACTTTTTTTAGGCTCTTTTGCAAATATAATCTCAATATCTTTCGCTCATATCGTATTGCCCGTAGTCGGGGCCTTTTGGGTGTTGTCGATAATTCTTTTAAGATTCAACAAACCCATTTTTATATTTGCGTTAGTATGCCTTTCTTTTTACGTCGTGATAAGCGGCGTAACACTTAACGATTCTATTAAGGCGTTTAAAAAAGAAGGCGTAAACGTATCCTTTTTTAAATCCTACGTCCGTGAAAACGTAAAAGACGTAAAAGTCGACTCTTACGTTTACGATAGCGTTTATCCGAACTCTACTTTGGACGTTTACGGCAAAGAGAATACAAGCAAACCCGTGATAATGTACGTCCACGGCGGTGGTTGGATCTCGGGGGCTAAAACCGATCACGCATATCGCTCCAAATTGCTTGCAAAAAACGGCTATTTGGTAATAAGCGTAGATTACGAACTGTCCAATAAGGAAAAACATCTTTGTCAAACCACCGAAACCCAAATTTTAAAAGCCATAAGTTGGGTGCAAGATAACGCAAGCGAATTAAATGCGGACGTCGATCGTTTTTATATGATAGGCGACTCGGCGGGCGGTAATTTGATACTCGACGTTTCTTACAAAATAAACTCGGGCGTTTACTTCGAAGTGGACGGAAAAACGTTGCCTAAAATCAAAAAAGTATGCGCACTATATCCCGTAGTCGACCCCGTCGATTTTTGGGGATATAACGATAGGATAACCGGAAAAGCGGTCAAAAATATGTGCGAATATTATTTTGGCGGTACCCCCTTGGAAGTCCCCGAACTTTACTCAAATGCGACCCCGTTAAATTATATTTCCGCAACTTGCCCTAACACCTTGATAATAGTCGGAGAAAACGATTCGACCGTCCCAAGCCGTCAATCATTGTCGCTTGCCGAAAAACTATCCGAAAAGTCGGTAGAGAATAAACTTATCATAGTGCCGTACGCAAACCATGCTTTTGATTTCGACGGCACTTTCGGGGATCAAGGCGTAAACGATTCGGTTAAAAAGTGGTTTAGCGAGTCAAATTGATATAATTGTGATAAAATAACTTAATTATTCACTAAATTTTGAATATATTCATAATTTGGTGAATTTTTTATTTATATTTAGAAAAAATATGCATTAATACGTTTGACAATAACACGTTGGCAAAATATAATTGAAATATAAACGCCTGCTTATCATCGTAGCAACATAAAAACGTCTATTTGATAGGCAGTTTCTATCGCTCAGGATGACGTTATACTTTCGTACTCTGTAATTTGTCATGTTGAGCAAGCGTAGCGCCGTCGAAACATCTAATTAAATAGGCTATCCTTATTAAAACCCGTCAAAAATCCAAGAAGATTTTTGACGGAGACGAATAAGTTCTCTAAAAAAACGCAGTCTTTACGCTTGCGTTAAGACAAGTCTTAAGAGATACTTATGAGTCGTAGAGCGTAGTCGAAACATCTTTTTTATAGTCGAAGACGTAGTCCACGACCAAAAGTCGTGTCAAAACGAGCAAAGCGGGATTACACCCTTGTCGCGAAGCGACGGGAAAGGGGGCTCGATTGCCACCAAAGGACGACAAAATGGCGTCCGACGTGGGAATGGGGGTTTTTATTTGGATAGAGATCCTTCGACTTCGCTCAGGATGAAGCACAAACGAAAGCGAAAATGCACTTGTATATTTTCGCCGAGTGCAGTGCGGTGAATTATAGCCGTATCCGCTAGGATACACTTTCCGATAGGAAAGAATTGCGTTAGCAATAGCTATAATTATTGATAATACTTCCGTACTCAGTCTATCGTTATGTTAAGTAAGCAAAGCGCCGTCAAAAAATCTTTAAAACCGTAAATAAAAAATCTTATAACCTATCGGAGGTCAAAATGGATAAAAGCAAAATCAAAAAAGTAGTATTGGCATATTCCGGCGGATTAGACACGTCGATCATCATACCTTGGTTAAAGGAAAACTACAATAATTGCGAAGTTATAGCCGTTTCGGGCAACGTCGGACAAGCGGACGAGTTGGAAGGATTGGAAGAAAAAGCGATAAAAACGGGCGCTTCTAAATGCTACGTTGAAGATCTTACCGAAGAGTTTGTAAACGACTATATTATTCCCACCGTAAAAGCGGGCGCAAAATACGAAGAATATATGTTGGGTACTTCTTTTGCCCGTCCTTTGATAGCCAAGAGAATAGTCGAGATAGCGTTGGCGGAAAATGCCGACGCGATTTGCCACGGTTGTACGGGCAAGGGTAACGACCAAGTTAGATTTGAACTTGCTATAAAAGCTTTTGCACCCAATATGCCAATAATCGCACCTTGGCGCGAGTGGACGATAAGATCGAGAGAAGAAGAGATCTCTTACGCCGAAGCCCATAACGTGCCTTTAAGGATAAATAGAGAAACGAATTATTCCAAGGATAAAAACCTTTGGCACTTATCCCACGAAGGGTTGGATCTCGAAGACGCGGGCAACGAGCCGTTATACGAAAAGGACGGATTTTTAGAGTTGGGCGTTTCTCCCCTAAAAGCCCCCGACGAGCCTACCTATATCACTTTGGAATTTAAGCAAGGCGTTCCCGTCGCTTTAAACGACGAGTATTTAAGCGCAAAAGACATCATTTTAAAACTAAACGAGTTTGGCGGAAAAAACGGCATTGGACTTTTGGATATAGTAGAAAACCGTTTGGTAGGTATGAAATGTAGAGGCGTTTACGAGACCCCCGGCGGAGCGATACTTTACTTTGCCCACGACTATTTGGAAACGGTGTGTTTAGATAAATACACGATGCATAAAAAAGCCGAACTTGCGATAACCTTTGCCGATTTAGTTTATAACGGTCAATGGTTTACCCCTTTAAGAGAAGCGCTTTCGGCTTTTGTTGACAAAACGCAAGAAAGGGTAAACGGCAAGGTCAAATTAAAACTCTACAAAGGCAATATCATAAAAGCCGGAGTTTGGAGCGACTACTCTTTGTATTCGGAAGAGATAGCAACTTTTGGCGAAGACGACGTTTACGACCAAAGCGACGCAAAAGGATTTATCAATTTATTCGGTTTGCCGATAAAAGTTCAAGCCCAAGTGGATAAGAAAAATCAAAAATGAGTTCGGATAAAATTTGGACGGGTAGGTTTTCCAAAACCCTTGATAAAAGTGCGGACGATTTCAATTCGTCCATAGCCTTTGATTCTTTGATGTACGAAGAAGATATAAAAGGTAGTATTTGCCACGCCGCTATGCTTTGTAAAACGGGCATTTTGACCGAAAGCGAATACGAGAGTATCGCGACGGGACTTGAAGACATAAAGAGGGATATAGAATTAGGCAAACTCGCTATCGACCCGCTTGCCGAAGATATACATACTTTTGTGGAAACCGAACTAACCAAAAGAATAGGCGAAAACGGCAAAAAACTGCACACTGCAAGAAGCCGAAACGATCAAGTTGCGACCGATCTTAAGTTGTATCTAAAAAAAGAGTGCGGAAAGATATTGGACGGATTGAAAAAACTCACTCTTTCTCTTAACGAAAAAGCCAAACAAAACGTATATACCGTAATGCCGGGGTATACCCATTTACAAAGGGCGCAACCGATAACGTTTGCTCAACATCTATTGGCGTATTGTATGATGTTTTTAAGGGACTATTCGAGAATACAAGACGCTTTAAACCGCTTGGACTATTCGCCTTTGGGCTGTTGCGCATTGTCGGGTACAACCTACCCGATAGATCGCGATCTAACCGCAAAAACGCTCGGGTTCAAAGGCGCTTGTTTAAACTCTTTAGACGGCGTGTCGGATAGGGATCATTGCGTGGAATTATTATCCGCTTTTTCCCTTATAATGACCCACTTATCAAGGTTGTCCGAAGAGTTGATCTTGTGGTCGAGTTGGGAATTTAAGTTTGTCGAGTTCGACGACGCCTTTTCTACAGGCTCTTCCATAATGCCCCAAAAGAAAAATCCGGATATGGCGGAATTGATAAGGGGCAAAACGGGTAGAGTTTACGGGGATCTAATGGGCACGTTAACCATGTTAAAAGGCTTGCCGTTAGCGTATAACAAGGATATGCAAGAAGATAAAGAGAGTATCTTTGACGCATTACAAACGGTCGAAAAATGTTTGTCCGTTGCCGTCCCTATGATAGATACCTTAAAAGTACTACCGAAAAATATGCTTTCCGCTTGTGAAAAGGGTTACATCAACGCCACCGATCTCGCCGATTATTTAGTCAAAAAAGGTATGCCTTTCCGCACTGCTTACAAATTGGTAGGCGGGTTGGTCGCAGAGTGCATAAACGAAGGACTTTCTTTAAACGAGTTGAGTTTGGACGAATATAAAAAACACTCTTCTCTTTTTGAACAAGATCTTTATCTTGCGATAGATATTAAAAATTGCGTGGAAAAGCGTATTTCCAAAGGTTCGACGGGGTACGCCGAAGTATTAAAACAAATAGAATACGTCGAAAACGCCATCAAATAAAAATTAACGCCGAAGGCTCGGCGTTAGGTCAAAAGGATTATGTATCTCTACCCCAAAAGGGGTAGATTTTTTTTAATTGGCTAAATTTAAGATACCGTCTATCGGCAACCCGTAATTTGCGTCGTTTAGATAAAAAACGCTTAATGGTAAGCAAACTCTATTGCAAGCGAGCAAAATTTTTTCGCAAGGGGTCGCTCTTAACGCGATATTTCTCGATATGCAACCGCTCAAACTCGTGATATTGACAAATACCAAACGGCAAGCGGGTATCGCAAATTCCGCCCTTGACGAGCATTGCAACCTTTTTACGATCACGTTATCTACCGAAACGCTAATGCAAACTGTTTCGGCACATAATACGCTAACGCAAGCGTATTTCATTATTCGGTAGCCAAGTTCAACGTCGCGTTGTTTATCGGCAAACCTTGATAGTTTGCGTCGAGCAGACTAAACGACTGGGTAACCAACGCCACGTTTTTGACGTAATCGGTTTGAGTCGCGCCTATCATTTGGACGGTTATAACACCATCGTAAGGGTCGTGATCGCCATCGGACGACAGTTGTTTAAAATACAACGTATAAGGGTCGGTCCCGTCGCCGTAAGGAACGTTATCGAATACCGCGTTGCCCGTCGAATCTATATCCACGGGGGAGCCGTAGGTCGCACTGCCCGCCGAGTCGGTCATCACGATTTGCCCGCCGGTAACGGGGTTTCCGCCTTCAGCGCCGCTATCGTTTACGATAAACGTCAATTTGCCCGACGCGGATAAAGTAAACGACGCCGTTCCGCCCGACGCGGTCGCTTGGAAAGTCGTAGGCGCAAGCGTTGACGCGTCGTATCCCGCCGCCGTTACGGTAACGTTATAATTGCCTATTTGTATTTTTTCGGTACCTTGACCGTTGGTAATAGTTACGTTATAATTTGCCATAAATTTCCTCCTTTGTAACCACTACCATTATATTCTTTAAAAGTTACAAAGTTGAAAATCAAGGTTTCTTTAAGCGTAAGCAAGGTTGTTGTGTGGTCAGTATAGGGTAAAACCCCCATTTTATCGTCGTAGCCTTGTAAACAAGTCTACTTTGGATAAAATCAAGCCCCCTTTCCCGTCGCTTTGCGACAAGGGTGTAAACGCTTACGATTTCGAGGACAAAGATCCTTCGACTTCGCTCAGGATGACGACCTACTAAGTGCAACAATTATAATTATAGCCATTGCTGCGCAATTCTTTTCTACCGAAAAGTGTATCCTAACGGATACGGCTATAATTCACCGCCCATCCGACTCATAAGTGTCTCTTTTGACTTGTCCCAACACAAAGTGTTTGGACTGCGTTTTTTAGAGCCCTTATTCGTCTTCTCCAAAACGCAAAAGCGTTTTGTCGAGTATATAATAAAATATACAAGTGCATTTTAGCCTTCGCTCGGGCTTCATGTTGAGCGTAGTCGAAACATCTATTTCCTTGAAAGCGTAAGCGTTTACACCCTTTCGACCGTTTACGGTCGAAGGAAAGGGGGCTTGATTGCCACCAAAGGACGACCAAATGGCGTCCGACGTGGGAATGGGGGTTTTTACAAAAAAATGATTATGGTTTATTATTTTTGTTTAGATTTTACAGCCCTTGTAAGATAAATTTGGTTTATTACAATAACAAAAGTCAAAAACCCCCTCTCCGCAGTCGAAGTCAATCAAAGATTGCCTTCTTTATGCGCAGACAATCCCCCTTTCCTTCGTCCGTAAACGTCCGAAAGGGTGCAAACGCTAACGCTTTTAAGGATAGAGATCCTTCGACTTCGCTCAGGATGACGACACTATTTTGAGTGATTATCGTTTGTGCGTCATGTTGAGCAAGCGTAGCGACGTCGAAACATCTAATTAAAAAGGCTATCCGCTTTAAAAACCCGTCAAAAATCCAAAAAGATTTTTGACGGAGACGAATAAGCCGTCCAATAAACGCAGTCTTTACGCTTGCGTGAAGACAAGTCAAAGGACGTGCTTATGAGTCAGTCGCTTGTCGAACTATCCGCTTCGTTCGTAGCGGTCGATACGTTGCAAGCGACCATAGTTATACAAGTAACTATCAAAAGCATTGCAAACAATGCGATAATTATGGTATTTCTCGTTTTCATAGTCCTTCTCCTTTTATTTTTATAGTTTGATGATACAAGATAAAACTAAACAAATACTAAACAAGGAATAAGGGAATTATTTAATTTTCGATAAATGTATCGACTAAATATTTATCTGTTGTATTTTTATATTCGTAATGTTATAATTTTATATAACGGTAAACTAATACCAAAAAATCGTCCAAATAAACGTAACGGAGTTTTTTATGAGATATTTTCACGGAATAAAATTCGGTGGGCTTCAACAAAAGATATTTAACTTGATGCTCATCTTTATGATAGCGATAATCGGCGTATACGTTGCGACGAGCGTCGTACTTCAAAAAAAATTGGTGGGCATAGTCGAAGATACCAACGATAAACAACAATCTTCAATAGTCAGCATTTCCGAAGCGACTATGCACGAAGTACTTAATTCGTCTATGACAAAAACGACCGCGTTGCAAGCGTATATCGCGGACGATCTTTTTAACGAAGTTCGCTCTTCGGTCTTGACTCTTCAAACTTACGCAAAGGGTATTTTTGAAAATAAAGACGAATATAAAGCCCACTCTTTTAATCCTCCCGTGAAAGAAAACGACGGTATCCCGTCCGTGCAAGTACAACACGAGCAAGGCGTAGATCCTACCGAGTCCGAAGCGTTGGGACTTGTGGCAAATATGAGTGAAGTTATGTTGTCGATGTTTGTAAACGTGGACAGTTTAAGTTCTTGCTTTGTCGCCACCCCCGACGGTTGTATACTTTTCGTAGACGACAGATCGGGCGCTTACGTTGACGAAAACGGCAACGTTTACGATTTTGAAGTAAGAGAAAGACCTTGGTATAAGCGTGCGATACAAGAAGGCGAACTATTTTTTACCGGTGTTGAAGCGGACGCTTTTACCGATATATTGGGACTCGTTTGCGCGGCGCCCGTTTACGTAAACGGCGATCTCGTCGCAGTGGTTGGCGCGGACATATTCCTTTCGGCAATAAGCGACTACGTTAAAAGCACTTCAAACGAAAACGGCTTCGTTTGCGTTATTAACGAAAATGGTCAAGTGTTGTTTTCCCCCGTTAGCGAAGGCGTGTTTAAAGCAAATCGTTCGGACGAATCTTACGACCTTACGAAAAGCGAAAATACCGACCTTGCTTCTTTCGTAACTTCAGCACTTTCCGAAAGGACGGCGCTTACTTTGTTAAAAGCAGACGGCAAAGATTATTATTTAACGGGTGCGCCGATGCCGACAGTCGGTTGGGCGGTAGTTTCGGCAGTCGAAAAAGACGTTGCGGATCTAGCGACCAAAACGATGCTTTCAAGTTACGAATCTATTAATCAAGGCGCTTTTGATACCTATAAAGAAAACGCGACCCGCTCTTCTACCGTGGTTTTGAGTCTTACCGCAGCCATTATCGTATTGGCGTTGGTAGGCGCGCTATTTTTGGTATCGAGAATAGTAAAACCTTTGGAACACATGACTAAACGCATCAATGCGTTGACCGGACAAGACAACACTTTTGAAATGGAAAAAGTTTACGAGACAAACGACGAGATACAAATGCTTGCCGAGTCTTTTGCCGAACTTTCCACCAAAACCCGCGATTATATTTCTAAAATCACCGAGATCACGGCGGAAAAAGAGCGTATCGGGACCGAACTCGAACTTGCTACGCGTATCCAAGCGGATATGTTACCCAACACCTATCCCGCTTTTCCGGATAAAGTGGAATTTGATATTTATGCGTCTATGGATCCCGCGCGTGAAGTAGGCGGAGATTTTTACGATTATTTCCTTGTAGACGACGACCACTTGTGTATGTTGATAGCCGACGTTTCGGGCAAGGGTATTCCCGCCGCTCTCTTTATGATGGCTTCTCGTATAATATTGGCAAGTAATGCAAAATTGGGTAAATCCGCCGCCGAGATACTTTCGGACGCAAACGACGCGATATGCCAAAATAACCGCGAAGAAATGTTCGTTACCGTGTGGCTCGGCATACTCGAAATATCAACAGGCAAACTAACTTGCGCTAACGCCGGACACGAATATCCCGTGGTGATGCACGCAAACGGCAAGTACGAAATAGTCAAGGACAAGCACGGCGTTGTCATCGGCGGTATGAGCGGTATAAAATATAAACAATACGAATTGCAAATGGAACCCGGCGCAAAACTATTCGTTTATACCGACGGCGTTCCCGAAGCGTCTAACGCAAGTAAAGAATTGTTTGGTATGAATAGACTTTTGAAAACGTTAAACGAAAACACTCAAGCAACGCCCGAGCAATTACTTAAAAACATCCGAGTATCGGTAGATAAATTCGTAGACGGCGCCGAACAATTTGACGACCTTACAATGCTTTCGATGGAATACAAGGGGGCTAAAAATGACGACTGATTTAGATAAACGAGAGATGGTTCAAGATAACGCAACGCCTAATAATTACGAATTGGTTACCCAAGCGGTAGACGATAATCTTTCGTTGGTGTTAGAGTTTATCGAAGGCCGTTTGGAAGAGATAGGGTGTCCGCCTAAGATACAAATGCAAATATCCGTTGCGGCGGAAGAGATATTCGTAAATATCGCGTCATACGCATACTCGCCCGAAGTCGGCGACGTTACCGTTAGTGTGGAAGTTTCCGACAACCCTATAACGGTAACAATCGCTTTTATGGACCACGGCAAGCCTTTTGACCCGACAAAAAAAGCCGACCCCAACGTTACGCTATCCGCCGAAGAGCGAGACATCGGCGGTCTTGGTATCTTTATGACCAAAAAGATAATGGACGACGTCAAATACGAATACGTCGACGGCAAAAACATCTTGACCTTAAAGAAATCTTTGAGCAATTAAATAAATCCAATTTGCCTTATCGACCGTTCGTTAAGTAAGCGTCTACTAATGATAAATGGTACTTTTTAGGAGCTTAATCTAATTCACTGACTAAATACCACTCGTCGTCATAGTAAAGAAAATCGGCGGATAGTTTTTCTACCAATATGGCTAAAAATTGTCCGGCGGATAAATAGTCGTATTTGTTATATATAGGTAGACCTATAACGCGGTTGATCTCGTCTTCTCGGGTATTGTCGCAAATACATCTAAAAAAATGCGATAGCCCTTTATCTACGTTACCCGCACTCGTATTGTGATTATCGGCAATATTTTGATATACGACTTTTATCAATTTGCCCTTTTTACATCTGTGTGCAAGAATATATTTTATCGCTTCTTTGGCATAAATAAAACCCGCCATGTCGATACGACCGCCAAGAGAAATCAGCAGTTCGGATATTTTACCGTTTAGTAGTACTTCATTTTTAAAACTATTATTTTCCATAAAAACCCCTTTAGTCAGCAACGCTTGACTTTATTTCGGCGCAAAGCGACCGATCGTCTTAATTATATAATATCAACCAAAATAATACAATATTTTTTATTATTTTTCAAAAATTCGACAAAAATCCCCATCGTGCCTTAATTATTATAATGGTACATTAAAATCTACAAGTGCTATATGCAATTTATTTTTTAATAATCTTATTTGTAAAAACTCATAAGTTATTAATTTACTTGACTAAAACTCAAACCTTTGATATTATTTAGAAATAAACGAGGAGTAGCGCAGATGGTAGCGCGCTTGGTTCGGGACCAAGAGGCCGTGGGTTCAAATCCCGTCTCCTCGACCAAAAAATGGTGTTGATACGAGATTTTATCTCAAGTCGACACTTTTTTTGTTTTTAAGGCGCTTTTAATAGAGTTCAATAGTGCATTTGTCTATTTTTTGGTATTTCATTAACTGTTGATATTAGTTTTTTTCACGAATGTGCATGGCCAATCTTATTATTACTATACTTACATTAACTATTTGATAATAATTATGTGAGTTGTAATGAATAACGAAACCAATTATTTGAATATTTGCTAAAAAATACTATAAAAATATAGTCGTCTTTTGTTGAAAAACCGTTTTAATTACGATGTTTCTATCGTTTTCACAATTAAAAACTAAATAAAGCGACGTTCACAAATAAAGTAAAAAAATTGCAAAAAGTATTACTATGAGCATTTATTTTTTAGAATTGAATCATAAAGTAGACAAATCCTTTAAAAGACGATATTATATTTATGGAACAGGTTTCCACAATTCAATTTAAGATAATAATAAACTCTCTGATTATTATCTTTTATGAGCTCTTATCGAGAGTGATTCCTATTCCAAATGCATTTAAATGTATAGGGGGCAGTGCTTATGAAAGTACTAATAAAGTTACTGGCGTCCTTTTTGGTCGCTTTTTGTTTCTTTGGAATTTTAACAGGTTGCTCTAATAATGCAAATAATTCGGAAAAAATATCTGTTACCGATATGCTTGGAACAACGATTGAAATAAATAAAAATCCAAAAAAGGTTGCTTGTATATCTAGAACGACGTACGACTTGTTGGTTGCATACGGATTAGGCGATAAAATTGATGGTGCCTATTCCGGTACATTAAATAATGATTGGGTTTCGTTAATTTATCCAGAATCCAATAATCATTACGTATATTCATATGAAAATAGCTATGAACTGTTTATTCAAAGAGGGGTCGATTTAGTTTTTGCTCCTGAAAAGTATATTGCTGATGATTTAAATAGTCATAATATCCCTGCACTTTGCGTTTCACTTTATGGTAATCCAACTTTTGATAACTACGTAACTTTTCTATCTCAGTTAGTAACTAAAATTTGGGATGACCCACAAATAAAAGTTAAAGCCGAAGCTTGGGAAAATAAAGTTAATACCGCGATTAACGATATAAAGACTGAACTTGCTAAACATGAAATTGAAGAAAAAACAGTTTTTTATATTAGAGGCGATAAAGACAAAGGCGTAGGTTATACTGATAATAAGTCTTCATTTACCGAATATGCTTACAGAATGCTGGGTTTTAAGTTTGCCGGTGCCGAATTAACTACCAATAAACCATCGGAGGAAGAAATAGTTAATATTGATCCAGATATATTTGTTGCCGGTGGTATTTATCAAAACAAAAATATAAATTTATTAAAAACCACTGATCCATACAAAGAATTAAAAGCAGTAAAAAACAACAAAATTTATTCTATACCTATTGGCCTTACTGCATTTGAGCAATTATCTGCGATGACTCCTATTTTCTTTTATGATCAAGCAAATAAAATTTATCCGGAATATTTTAATTATGATATTTCTAAAATGATAAAAGAAACTATAAAAGAATATTTTGGAACAGAACTTTCTGATGAACAAATATCATATATGCTTGATGGTTTAAATCCCCAAGGCGGTTCGCTCGTTAAATGACAAAAAGAACAATAATAGCGTTAGTATCATCATTATTAGCCTTCTTTGTTGTATTTATAATAGCTTTGATGGTAGGTAGATATAACATTGGAGTTAGCGATTTTTTTAAGGCTTTTTTTACAAGTAATGCTGATTATAATATTCAAAGAAGCATAATATATGATTTAAGATTGCCGAGAACTCTAATGGCAGCACTTGTTGGAATTGGTCTATCCTTATCCGGGTTACTATATCAAGAGACCTTTAGAAACAATTTAGTTTCACCAGATCTATTAGGTGTTTCAGCCGGAGCATCTGTTGGTGCCGCTTTAGCAATTGTCCTTGGGTTATCATCAGTTTTTATCAGTTTCTTTTCTTTTATTGCCGGTTTGATAACCGTTTTTGTAACTGTTTTCATCGCAAGGCTATTTAAAAACGGTTCACAAACAATACTGTTGTTATCGGGTATTATTATTAGCGGATTAATGACATCAGTTTTATCATTTATTAAATATTTTGCTGATCCCGACACAACACTTGCATCAATAACTTATTGGAATATGGGAACATTTCAAAATGCAATAATGGATGAAGTGTGGATTTTAATAGGTGTAGTCGGTGCATGTGCCGTTTTATTACTAACAATTGCTTGGCGTATCAATATTATCGGTTTAGGTAGAGAAGATGCACAAACTAAAGGTATTAATTACACTTTTTATAAATACTTGATAATTGCGGTTGCAACACTACTTACCGCTATTTGTGTTTGCTTTTGCGGAAAAGTATCCTGGATAGGTTTAGTAATTCCTCATATGGTTAGGTTGCTAGTAGGAAGAAATACAAAAAGAACGATCCCCCTTTGTATAACCTTTGGGGGAGTGTTCATGATTTTATGTGATATATTGGCTCGATCATTTACTGATTCCGAATTGCCAATTAGCGCAGTTACCGGTCTTTTTGGAACGGTTGTTTTTATTGCTATTCTCTTTGTAAGAAGGAGAAAACTAAATGAACATTAAAATAGAAAACTTAACATTTAAATATGATAGAAAAGCAGTCGATAATACTTTAAATAGTATTAATCTTAATATTAATAGTGGTACAATTAACGTCTTACTCGGATTAAATGGCAGCGGCAAAACAACTTTATTAAAACTGTTAGCGGGTTTAGAAAAAGCTAATAGCGGCTCAATAATTTATGAAAATAAAGAAATAAATGATATATCCATCAAGGAGAGAAGTAAGATTTTTGCTTATGTTCCACAGTATTCTTATGTTACAATAGATATTCCGGTTAAGGATTATTTATCTTTTGGTACTGCTAATACACTAGATTTTTATGAATCACCAAAAAAAGAGCAACTCGATCTTGTATATAATATTTCTCAAAAACTTGGAATTACAGATTTATTAAACAAAAATATAGGTGAGATATCCGGTGGCGAAAGACAGATAGTTTTAATTGCATGTGCATTAATTCAATCCACACCAATAATAATATTAGACGAGCCGACTTCAGCTTTAGATATTAAAAATCAACATTTAGTTCTATCTGTATTAAAAGATATTCTTTGTGAAGGTAAAACAGTGATTTTATCAAGCCATAATCCTAACCATGCTCTTTATTTAAATTCCAACGTCGTATTAATTAATAAAGGAACAATAACAGATATCGGTCCAGCTAATGATTTAATTAAGGTTAGCAAACTAAAAGAAATATACGGTGATTCTATTTGCGTTTCAAAAGAACACGAATATGAAGAGATCAGTTTTAAAGATTATTAACAATCAGTTGTAAATCAGTTATTAAAAGAGATTGATAAAACTCATTATGAGCAAGTGAAAACAACTAAAAACTATGCATTTATACATAATAATTACAAAACATAATTCTAATTGTAAACAGCAGAAAATAACCGTCCGATAAATGTGGCTTTTCTTTGTATTACGCTTTCACACAACATAAATAGAATATAACGAACACGTTTTATTCGGGCTTATAAAACGATATTTGATATTGATAATAAATGATAAATGATTTTTAAAATCGAAAAAACGTAAAATTCAAAATAAACGTAAAATAAAAACGAGTTCCGAAGAACTCGTTTTTTTGTAAAGATTAACGCTTGGAGAATTGAGGTGCTTTTCTTGCCTTTTTGAGACCGTATTTCTTTCTTTCTTTCATACGAGGATCTCTGGTCAAGAAACCTTGCTTTTTAAGAGCCGACTTGGTTTCGGGCTCTGCAAGAACCAATGCACGAGAAATGCCGTGTCTGATAGCGCCTGCTTGACCGGTGTAACCACCGCCACGGATATTGACGTAAATGTCATACTTGGAACCTGTACCCGTCAACTCGAGAGGTTGACGAACGATCAATTTAACGATTTCGAGACCGCCGAAATACTCGTCGATCGTACGTTTATTGATGATGATATTGCCTTCGCCTTCGGGAATCAAGCGTACTCTTGCGACTGCGCTCTTTCTACGGCCGGTACCCCAATATTGAACTTTCTTACCTTTCTTTGCTGCTGCCATAATTCACCTCACTTAGAATTTAAGAAGCTCGGGTTGTTGAGCCGCTTGATTATGTTCGCCACCGGCATAAAGTTTGCACTTTTTGAACATTTGTCTGCCGAGAGCGTTTTTAGGAAGCATACCTTTGATCGCTTGCGCTACTACGAATTCGGGCTTTCTTTGAAGAACGCTAGACGCTTTTTCTTCCTTGAGACCGCCTACGTAACCGGTATGGTGTCTATACATCTTTTGATCCAACTTTTTGCCGGTCAAAACTACTTTGCTGCAATTTATAACGATAACGTAATCACCCGTATCAACGTTGGGGGTAAAGGTGGGTTTGTTTTTGCCGCGCAAGATAGCTGCGACTTGGCTAGCCAAACGACCGAGAACCATACCTTCAGCGTCAACTACGTACCATTTTCTTTCAACGGTAGCGGGTTTTGCCATATAAGTTTTCATTTTATTTCCTCCGAATTTAATACCTTCCGGCACGACCGAGCTAATGGATAACTCACTCGATCCTTCCACCGTTTCCGAGGGGCTAATTCGAAAAAAGCGAAAGTTACCAAAATAACGAATAAATTTTAAACTAGCGGAAAAAATCTGTCAAGCATTTTAACCTTGATTTTTATTATTATTTATAAAAGTAGATTACCAAAATTAAGCTCCACTGTGTAATACAAAAAAATTTTTTAAACTAAGCATTTATTTATATGGGAATCATAAGTATACCATGTGAGTGGAAATTTGATTCTTAACGACAAACAACTTGGGGACCTGTTGCCCTTACCATCCCTTTTACATCGTCCAACTTTTGTCCCAAAATTGGCGTAGAAATCGGATCAACTAATTTACTTTCGGCAAATTTTAGTAAGGTCATCAAATCTGCCGAATATTTGAATAAAGAAAGCATTGGAAGTTTATCTCACTTCTATAGTCCACAAACAATTTTTTAATAAAACGCTCGGCTCACTTCTACTATGTTGTTCTATACCTTTCTATCTTTCCTATTGTATCTACGTAATTGCATTTAAACCAATTTTGAGCAAAAAAGACCGCAACCTGCGGTATTTTCGAAGAAAAATTACGCAAGGTGTAATTGCGGTCAAAAAAGTTTATTTTTATATCATTGGTTCGAGTTTGTTAGTCGCGTTTTATCGGACTGTGATAAACGAAACTTTAACTCGTTTTGATATGGGGAATAATTATCCTTATCGTGAGTTTGTTAGTCGTGTTTTTATCAAAGTTATGATAATTCGTTAGTCGTATGTTATCGGACTTATGGTAAACGCAACTTTAACTCGTTTTGATATGGGGAATAATTATCCTTATCGTGAGTTTGTTAGTCGCGTTTTTATCAAAGTTATGATAATTCGTTAGTCGTATGTTATCGGACTTATCTTTAACTCGTTTTGATAATGGTGATTATCTGTCTTGCTCTAACAATTTGTCGTAGAAGTTATCGAAAGCGATGACTAATGCGATAATGAAAGGCGCTTTGCTGTCGTCGTCTACGTCGAGATTAAAAGAGTCCTTGACAAGGTTGAAGTTACGTCTTAATCTTGCGATGGGCTTGCCGTCTTCCAAAATGGTGCAGTTACGGGAAATATAGTCGCCGCTAATGGTTATTTCGGATTCGGTTTGAGTCATAGGAACGCAAATAAAATCGTGCTTGAAAGAGAAAAGTTTTTTCTTTTTGAGCATCATTATCTTGTTGCCTTCCGCGTCTTCGATAAATACTTTGGGTAAGAGAATATGGAAGAACTTATTTCTTACTCTGTAAAATACCGTCTTTTTGTCGACGTCCATGACGTATTTTTTCTTGGTAAAAGTAAATATTTTACCTTTTACGAAAAACTTGTCGTTGCCGGCTTCGTCTCTAACGGTCGAACTTCCGCCCAAAGAAACGATCTTGTTTTTGATAACGTAATTCATTATGTATCCTCCTTATTGGATCATTTTTTTCTATTTCTCATCACTTGAATAACGTCGTATATGCGATTTAATTCGTCAAGACTACGATATTCTATGATGATCTTGCCTTTATTATCCCCGCCTTTATGCTCTACGGGGGTTTGGAAAACTCTTTCCATATCCACTATCATGTCCTTTAACTCGGCGCTTACCTTTTGCGTCGCCTTCTTTTTGGCGGGTTTTTGTCGGGACAGTTTTTCGAGATAATCGGTCAAGGCTCTAACGCTCCACCTTTCTTCTATACATTTTTGAGCGATAGAAGAAAGCGCCTTATCGTCCTTTATCGACAACAAAACTCTTGCGTGTCCTTGAGATAGTTTGCCTTCTCTTACCAAAACTTGCACGTCCAAAGGCAAAGTCAAGAGCCTTAACAAATTGGCGACGGCAGATCTGCTTCTTGCAAGCGCTTCGGCAACTTGTTCTTGTGTAAGGTGATTGGTTTCGATAAGCAATTTTACCGCTTCGGCTTCTTCGATGGGGTTGAGTTGTTGACGATGCAAATTTTCGATTATCGCTATCTCTCTCAACTCGTCCTGAGTGCCTTTTATAACGATAGCGGGTATTTTGGTAAGTCCCGCCATTTGGGACGCTCTATAACGCCTTTCACCCGCGATTATCTTATAAAACCCCGCACCCGTACGCACGACCAATATCGGTTCTAAAACCCCGTGCGATCTTATGCTTTGAGAAAGTTCCCCCAACGCTTTTTCGTTAAAAGTAACGCGGGGTTGGTCGTAATTTGGCACGACGTCCTTTATATTGATATTGATGATCCTATCGTCGCTAACGTAATACTTTGACATAACTAACCGATAACGAATAAAGTTTTTTCTTCGCCCGACGACACCCCGACGAACAAATATCCGTCGTGGATACCGACGTAATCTATACTATCGTAGGTCGCGTTTATCAACACGTCCCCAAGTGCGTTTTTTAGCCCTATTTTCTCCCCTTTTAGATAGCCGTAAACACCGTAATAGGTCAACGATCTATCGTCGTAACAGTCGTCTAAAAGAGTCGATTTGCCGTCTACCGAAAGTTTATAATAAACGCCGTCCGAGACCGCAAAGGCATACTCTTGAGTATACGGGGATATAAAATCGTAACCGAAATCCACTACCGTTTCTCCGTCGCTATCCAAAACGCCGTATCTCAAACCGTCGTCGGTAACCTTTGCCGAAACGTATCTGCCGTAATTGAAACTTTGCCCGAAATAACTTGCATCGTCCTTTATCCAAGCAAGGTCGCAATTCATATAGTACAAAGCCGCGGCGTAATTTTCGGTCGCTTCTCCCGCAAAGCCGTAACCGTCTTTAAATCTTATTGCCGTCGGCGACGTGCCTTTTGGATATTTTATAACAAAATTCAAAGAAGAGTCAACAACGTAATATCCGACGGATATACGCCGTTTATCTTCGCCGAGAGTAGGCACGCTTACCGCCGAATAACCTTCGTTCAAATTTAAATTTTGTCTTTGTTCGACGCTTAAGTCGGGACTATACTCGTTGATGAATCCGAATATCGGCATTTCTAATTCCACCGTTTTTTGGGTGCCTTTGGTCGGATCGAATATCACGCAAGTTTGCTTAAAATAGTAGTTTTTGCCGTCAAGAACTTCGTAATAGTCGTAGTCGCTATCCGAATATCTACTTTCTATCATAACGAATTTGCCGTCCCCTAAATACGCCGAGATATAAACAGAGTCGACGTCTTGTGTGTAAAAGGACAATATAAACGACTGCCCTTCTTTTACGCCGTCGTTATCTTGGGTCGTCAATTCCCAAATAAACCAGTCCCCCCTTGACGAGTCGTGTCCGAACAATAGTCCGTCGCAAACCGAAAACCTAAATCTTCCGCTGACTTTGTTACGGTCGTTAAAATAATACACCCCGTTTTTATCGAACACTTGTACGTAAGAATCGTAATAAAGCGCGCAATAGTCGTCGTTTATCGCTTGAAAGGATATAGAACCCGTAACCGACAAGAGTTTAACGCCGTCTAAATAATAAATCTCGTTTATTACGTTAGAGTCGGTGCCGTAAAGAATTTCGTCGTCGGTGAGTTCCTTTTCGTAATCCACGTATCTGCCCGCTAAAAATTTACCGCTTACTGTTATTTCGTCAAACGCGCACTCTATAAGCATATCCCCCCGTCCGTTGGCGACGCCGAAAAGCAAACTCTCTTTATCTTGGACGATAATATGATCTTTATCCAAAACTTTAGAATACGCGACGTTTTGGGGCAAAGACAAAATTTCCGCATCGGTAAAACTCTTTATGTCGTTATCCGAAAGGAACGCTTTTCTTCCTACCGCGACGGTGTATCTTTCCACCCTTTCCGTACCGCCGTTACAAGCGACGAGAAATAAGGTAAATATTAAAATTATCGCCAAAAGAAACTTTCTTTTCATTTTTTCCTTCTGACCACGCAAGTTGCGTAACAAGATATGCCTTCTTCTCTACCGATAAACCCGATACCTTCGGTAGTGGTCGCGCCTACGCCCACGTTGTCGACGGCAACTCCCAAAAGGGTCGCAATGTTTTTGCGGATTAACGGTATATGATCTTTTAGTTTTGGTTTTTCGGCAAGTACGGTTATGCTTGCGCTTTGCGGATAAAACCCTTTTGCTTTTATCGTTTTAAGGACGGTCAAAGTCAAACCAACGCTGTTTGCGCCCTTATATTTTGGATCGTCGGGTGGAAAAAACTTGCCTATATCCCCTAACGCGCAAGCGTTTAATAAAGCGTCCATAAGTGCGTGCAGAACTACGTCCGCGTCGCTTACGCCTTCTAACCCTTTATCGTTAGGTATCTTCATACCCCCTAAAATTAGGTCTCTTCCTTTAACGAGTCTATGGCAATCGTACCCGACCCCAAAGCGAACTTCACCCGCTATCCCGTAAACGTCTTCGGGATAGGTTATTTTTATATTATCGACGTCCCCGTCTACTACGGACAAGGGATAAAACTCGGCAAATACACTCCCGTCGTCGGTAGCCGTTTGCAAAGTCGAATTTTGATATGCGTACAACAATTTATCTTTTTTGAACGCTTGGGGGGTTTGAACGTTTTTAATATTGCGTCTATCTTTATATTCCAACCCGTTTGATAGGTCTATTTGAGTGTCCACTTGATCTACCACGGGGATAACTCCGTCCGCATATACGAGTTGGGATATAACTCTTTCGATAAGTTCGACCTTAACGTTTACTCTTGCGCCGTCGTGTATCAAAACGTAGTCGCCGTCCGCAGCGTTTACGCCTAAAAACGCGCTTTCCCGTCTGGTTTTACCGCCTACCACCAACTTGACGCTATCCCCGAATAAAGTCTTAAACAAGTCGAGATCCTTTTGATTTACCACCAAAACTATTTCGTTTATAAGGTTGCACGACAAAAAAACGCGTACCGTCTTATTTATAAGCGGTTCGTCCAAAACGGTCAAAAGTTTATTAGAGCCAAAGCGACTGCTTTCTCCCGCAGCCAATATGACGGCGCTAATCTTCATTTATTACCTCGTACATCTCCGCCGATTCCGACTTGGTCGCCTTTTCGTTATCCGATAATACCTTTACGGTCAAAGTTTTGTTGCCGAAAGCAATACTTATCACGTCGCCCACCTTTATGGTTTTGGACGGTTTGGCTTCTTTACCGTTTACCGATACTCTTCCGCCGTCGCACGCTTCTCCCGCGACCGTACGTCTTTTTATCAATCTGCTTACTTTTAAGTATTTGTCTAATCTCATATTTTTAACTCTTGCGCTACCGCCGTTTTTATATCCTTTGCTACCGCAAATTTGTCCCTATCCGAATTTATTCTTACCACCTTACCGCAAGTTTTTAAGCCTTCTTCGTATCTTTCTTTTACCTTACGTTGATAATCCAACGTTTCGTATATATCCACTCCGCCGCGGTTTTGTATACGCTCGCCCAATTTTTCTATAGGCATATCGAGATATACGGTAAGATCGGGTTTTAAAAGATCGGTGGCGATTTTGTTGAGTTCGATAACGTAATCGGCGCTCTCTTTAGGACAGTTATACGCGACCGAACTTAAATAGTATCTGTCGCTAATGACCGTAACGCCTTTTGCCAAAGTATCGAGTAACCCGTCGGGTTTGGTGATATGATCCATTCTATCCGCCAAGAAAAGGGCGGCTATAGTACGCTCGTCGGCGGTTTTTTCTCCTTTAAGGTACGACCTTAAAAGTTTGCCTATCTCTCCGTCGGTAGGCTCGAAAGTGCATACGCATTTTATCCCTTTGTTAGTCAAATACTCGGCAAGTCGTTTTGCGTGGCTGGATTTTCCCGTACCGTCCGTGCCTTCGAACACTATAAATTTACCTTTTTCCATTTATTCTCTCCACTTGGGAAACCCCTTTGATTTGGGATATATCCCTTTTTATTTCCAATAATCTATCCAGCGACTCTACGTTTACGGTTATAAACACAGTCGCTTCTTGTCTATCCACTCTTGCGGTTATTTCGGTCAAAGTAACGTTTTTTGCGGCGTATATTTTGGCGCAAATATCCGCTGTAAGTCCCGTCCTATCCTTGGCTTTTATAACGAGATCGCTCCCGAAAAGTCCCTTTTGCTCGCTACCCCACTCGGCGTTTATAAAACGGTCGACTTCGGATCCTTTTGCGGCTTCGCAATCCCGCCTGTGGACGGTTATGCCCCTACCCCTCGATATATACCCGACTATCTCGTCCCCCGGGATAGGTTTGCAACATTTGGCGCGCCTTACCAACAAATTCGCTTCCCCGTTGATAAGTATACCGCTCTCTTGTTTTTGCGTATGCGGTTGAGTTTGCAAGGGCAACTCGGTCTTTAATTGTTCGGTAAATCTCGTTATGAAAAAGTTTACCACGTTTTCGGCTTTTAAAGTGCCGCTACCTAAAGCCGCGTACAAGTCGTCTTCACTGGCAAGCGTATTCTTTTCCATTATTTCTTTTATACGCTCTTCAGTGGCAAGATCCTTTAATTGATAACGACGCCGTTTGCACTCGGCTTCCAGTAACTCTTTGCCGTGCCTTACGTGTTCTTCGCGGTTTGCCTTTTTAAAATATTGCTTTATTTTGCTTCTCGCTCCGCTACTTTTGACGTAACGCAACCAATCGATAGAGGGGTGTTTACCCAAGGTTTGTACCTTGACTATATCTCCGTTATGCAATACGGTAGTGATGGGTACGAATTTGTCGTTTACCAACGCACCGCTTAATTGATTACCTACTTCGCTATGCACGGCGTAAGCAAAGTCTATCACGGTGGAATTGACGGGCAAATGTATGACTTTGCCGTTTGGGGTAAATACGAAAACGTCTTCGGCAAACAGATTTTGTTTTAAAGCGTCCAAAAGTTCGGCGGGTTTGTCTTCTTTTTCTTCGTCGACGGTTTTTCTGAACCACTCCAATTTTTTGTCGAACTCGGCGTTGGTCTCTCCGTCTTTATACTTCCAATGCGCGGCTATACCGTACTCGGCGACTTGGTGCATTTCAACCGTACGCACTTGTATTTCTATAGGATTGCCGTCCGCTAATACGGTGGTATGCAAAGAACTGTAATGGTTTGCCTTAGGCGTACTTATATAATCTTTTATACGACCGGGCAAGGGCGCCCATATACTGTGTATCGTGCCGATAACTTCGTAACAACGTATCTTACGCTTGTTTTCGTCTTTTTCTGCGGCTATCTCGACTTGTTTTGCAAGTTTTCTCGTTTCTTCGGGCAAAGGTTTTATCTCGTGTTCCTTTTCGTCTTTTTTGGGTCTATCGTGTTCGGAAACGATTTTAAACGCTTCCAACGCTTCGGGGGAAACGGGTTCTTTTTCGTCTTCGTTTAGATCCAAAATAATGCGTACAGCCACAAAATCGTAAACGTCGTCAAAGGAACATTTGTTCTTTTTCATCTTTTTGTAGATACTGTACAAATGCTTTCTTCGGCTCGATATACTGTAAACGAGTTTTTGTTGGTCGAGAACGCTTTTTAATTTTTCTTCGGTATTTTTTAAAGAGTTTTGCCAAGACGAGAATTTTTCGTCGGCTTTTTCTTTTATCTTCTTGTAATCTTCGGGGAAAAGATACTTAAAACTAAGGTCTTCCAACTCCCCTTTTATTTGCATGATACCCAACCTTTCGGCAAGCGGTGCAAAATAGTACAAGGTTTCTTTGGATATTCGTTGTTGCCTTTCTCTCGATAAAGAGCCGAGAGTACGCATATTGTGCAACCTATCCGACAACTTGATAAGTACGACTCTTATATCGCCCGCCGTCGCCATTAAAAGTTTGCGGAAGTTTTCCGCTTGATTTAGGTCTGTCGGGTTCAAACCGTCTTTGCCGATGTCGGTCTTTTTTATCTTGGTAAGACCTTCAACCATTTCGACGATCTCTTTGCCGAAAAGATCGGTCATTTCGTCCTTGCCCGCGTCCGTGTCTTCCAAAACGTCGTGCAATAGGGCGGCGCAAATGCTTTGATAGTCCAAACCTATGTTATAAACTATTTCCGCCACTTGTACGGGGTGCAAAATATACGGCTCGCCCGAATCTCTTTTAGCGCCCGAGTGCCATTTTGCGGCGTAAACGAAAGCGGAAGCGATTATGTCGTACTGCTCTTTCGGAAAAGCCGCTTTTATTTTGTCCCCGATCGGCTCGATCTCTTTAACGTAAAAATCTTCGTCGAGATAGGGTTTGATTTGTCTTAAGATGTCTTTGCTCATTTTTTACTTTTTCTCGCCAAGTTCCTTACTTCTTTTTGCGCAAGCGGTAGAACAGTCGGCGCAAATGTCGTGTAGTTTACCCTTTTCCAACCTTTCGAGTCCCGCAAGGGTCGTCCCGCCTTTACTGCAAACGTCTTTTATAAGTTGTTCGATAGGCTTACCCGATAGCATCATATTGCCCGCGCCCACGTAGGTTTGCGCCAAAAGCGCCGTCGCGGTTTTTTCGTCTATACCGTCTTTTATTGCTTGCTTTAAAAAACCTTGGGCGTAATAATAGGCAAACGCGATAAAACTACCCGATAACGCTATTATCTCGTCCATAAACTTTTCTTCTATCTCAACCACCTTGCCGACTGTGGAAAATATACTCTTTGCCGTTTTAACGTCTTCTTCGGTACAGTAAGCGTTTGGGGTAACGCAAGTTGCGGCTTGTCCGATAGTCGCCGCGGTACTAGGCATCGCTCTAACTATTGCGACGTTTCCTAAAATCTCTTCGAGCGATTTTAAAGAAAGTCCCGCGCAAATACTCAAATACAAAGTTTTAGCCCCTTTTTCGGTACCGTTCAAGGCTTCGTTAAGGTCTTGCGGTTTTACGCTTAAAAGCACTACTTCGCACTCTTTTGAAAGTCTCGTCGCGTCAAGAGTCAACTCGTAGCCTTGACTTTGCAATCTTTCTACGTTTTTAGGATTTCTTTCGCAAATAAGTATATCTTGCTTGTCGAAAAATTTGCTTACCCCGTCAAGTATGGCTCCGCCCATTTTTCCGCAACCCAAAATACCGAATTTTTTCATTTTCTCACCTGCCCGTTACCCGTCAATACGTAGCGATAACTTGTCATTTCCGCAAGTCCCATAGGTCCCCTTGCGTGCAATTTTTGAGTACTTATCCCGAGTTCGGCTCCAAACCCGAAGCAACCGCCGTCCGAAAACCTCGTGCTTACGTTACGATAAACGCAAGCGCTATCCACTCCGTCGATAAATATTTTAGCATTTTTGTCGTCTTCGGCTATTATGGCGTCGCTATGACCCGTGCCGTAACGATTGACGTGTTCGACCGCTTCTTGTACGCCGTTTACTATTTTTAAAGATATTTCAAGATCCCCGTACTCGGTATAAAAACCGTTTTCGGGCATTTTTTCAAATCCTTTTTCTTCGCTTCTTATAACGACGCCTTTACTTTCGAGCGCAGTTTTAGCCAAAGGTATAAAACTATCGGCTATTTCTCTATCCACAAGCAAAGTTTCCAAGGCGTTACACACCGACGGACGTTGAGTTTTGCCGTTTAAAAGAATATTTATCGCTTTATCGAAGTCGGCGGATCTATCCACGTATAAATGGCACACGCCCGCGCCCGTTTCGATAACGGGAACTTTGGCGTTTTCCAAAACGTAATTGATAAGTCCTTTGCTGCCTCTCGGTATAACTACGTCTACTTTGCCCCTTGCCGTGATAAGGTCTTGAGTAGAACTTCTGTCCGAAGGCATAAGTATAACGCTGTCTTTCGGAATAAAAGCGGATATTGCTTCTTTGATTATCTCGGATAAAACGGTATTGGTATTTACCGCTATGCTACCCCCTTTTAAAAGACAAGCGTTACCCGTTTTGATACAAAGGACCGCAACGTCCACCGTAACGTTGGGACGGGCTTCGTAAATAACTCCGATGACGCCGAAAGGGACCCTTTGTTTGACGAGCCTAAATCCCGCCGAAGTTATCCTATCGTCCAATATCTCTCCGACAGGGTCGGCAAGATCGACGACTTTTAAAACGTCTTGGGCGCTTTGCAGTATCCTATCTCTTTTATAGGACAAGCGATCGAGCAAACTATCGGGCGTACCCGACGAGACCGCTTTTTCGAGATCTTTTTCGTTAGCCGCTTCTATCCTATCGACGTTGGCAATAAGCGCGTTAAATATAGCCGTTAGCGCTTGATTTTTGGTTTTCGTGCTTGCGTTTTTTAAAACGAAAGACGCTTTTTTTGCGTTTTCAAACAATAATTCGTTCATAATCTTACCCGTTTGCTAAAAATTTGGTACCGACCGAAGCGCCGTTCAAAACGGCTTTTAAATCGGCGATCTTGGAATTGTGTATAATGTACATATCTATCCCTTTGGAATTTACGAGTTCCCCCGCGTTTATTTTGGTGGTCATACCCCCCGTACCCAAGTTACCGCACCCTTTCGCAAGCGATTTTATTTGCTCGGTAACCTTTTCGACGACGTGTATCAAACGGGCGTCGGGGTCTTTGGGGTTTGCGGTATAAAGTCCTTCCACGTCCGAAACTATGACGTAATGATCGGCTTTTATCAAAACCGAAGTCAAAGCGCCCAAAGTGTCGTTATCCCCTACCTTTATCTCGTCGACCGAAGTGGCGTCGTTTTCGTTGATTATCGGGATAACGCCGTAATCGAATAATGCGTTTAAGGTATTAAAAAGGTGAGTTGAACTCGTGGGACGGTCGAAGTCTTCGTGCGTTAATAGAAGTTGGGCGCACTTTAAGCCGTAAATATCAAAAATGCTTTCGTATTGGCGCATTACCAAACTTTGACCGATAGCCGCGCACGCTTGTTTTTTATCTATTTCCGAAGGTTTTTGCAAAAGCTCCAATTTGCCGACTCCCAACGCGATAGCGCCCGAAGTTACCAAACAAATATCGTAGCCGTCGTTTTTTAATTCGGCTATCTCTCTTGCCGCTTCGGCAATAAAACTTTTGTTGACCTTACCGTCTTTTACGACCGATGAAGAGCCTATTTTGATAACGAGTTTTTTTCTAACCATATTTTATCCTTTCCGTTTTGGTATATAGTATACCATTATAATTATTATATCTTTTTACCCCTATCCGTGTCAATGCGAGAGTTAAGGTTGACGCGTTAATAAAACGCCGACGAAATAACTTGATCCACCCCCGTTAAATTTTTTAAGAAAAGCAAACCGACCCAAGTAGTTAAAATCACTTTTAATGCAACGCGTTTTTTGTTAAAATATAACGGTAGGTGAAATTATGACTTATTTTATCGTAGCGTTGGAAAGCGTCGGCATAATGTTATTGTTTGCTTTGCCCGGGTTTATCTTTACCAAAAAGAAGATGATAAAACCCGAGTCTATTTCGGCGTTTGCAAAGTTTTTGATGTACGTATGCCAACCCATGATAACTTTGTATACCTTCCAAGCGGCAATACCCTATTACAGTTCCACCCTTTTGAAAAACATGCTTTGGGTCTTGCTTTTATCTTTGGGGATAGAACTTTTGATAATGACAACCGCTTATTTTTCTTGCGGAAAGAAAAAAGAAGACGTCAGATACCGCGTTATGAGCGTATCCACGGTACTTGGCAACGTCGCATTTTTAGGGGTGCCTTTGCTCGAAGCGATGTTACCCGATAATCCCGAAGTAATAGTATATTCGGCGGTATTTTCCACGGGTATGTTTTTACTGTCTTGGACGTTGGGCGCGGTGTTTATAACGGGGGACAAAAAATATATAAAAGTCAAAAATATGCTTTTAAACCCCGTGCTTTTGGCGTTGATACCCGCTCTTCCGTTGTTTTTCACTCGCACGGTTTTGCCCCCTATCTTATACACCAACGTTATGATTTTAGGTCGTACCACTACCCCTTTGTGTATGTTGATACTGGGATTAAGATTAGGCACGGTCGATTTTAAATCCATCTTTTCGGATTGGACGGCGTACGTTGCGGCGGCGGTAAAATTGATATGTATGCCCTTGCTCGGGTTGTTGCTTACTTACTTTTTGCCCCTTGAAACGGTTACCAAACAAGCGTTTTTCATACTTTGCTGTTGTCCTTGCGCAAGTATGGTCTTGAATATTGCCGAACTTTTCGGCGTGGGGCAAGAACCCGCAAGCAAAAACGTTTTGTTAGGTACGATATTATCTATCGGCACTATCCCGCTATTATCGCTATTCCTTACGCTATTCTAAACGACGGAGTGGATCTAACGCATTTATTTACGCAGTTAAACGATTTTACCTTAGGTACTTGAAAACATTTTATTAACACAAGAATTATTAAAAGACTGACGCAATAAGGATTTCATTGTTTGAGTTTAAC
>Ga0256405_10000959_pt1 | contig 86635 bp, 105 predicted proteins | sample RumenRJG_02DNA_FD_189096 | JGI IMG/M metagenome (GOLD analysis project Ga0256405, IMG submission 189096) | Bovine rumen microbial communities from Lethbridge, Alberta, Canada - RJG_02 | ecosystem: Host-associated > Mammals > Digestive system > Stomach > Rumen | place: Canada: Alberta... | reverse complement strand
AACCAGAAACGATACAGTTTTCGCCCATATAAAATAGTTTTGTCATGGATGTAACTTTATAAACCATTGTACGAAAGGCTTAAAATCAAGGCTCTTTTGTGCAAAATGAATAAGAAAGTATAGAGAGAAGATGATATGGATATTTCAGAAAAAATAAAGGAGTTACGAAAGAAAACGGGATTATCGCAAAGTAAATTTTCCGCTAAATTTGGAATCCCCGTAAGAACTCTTCAGCAGTGGGAACAGGGAATAAGCGCCCCTCCGGATTATTTGGTCAGAATGATGGAGTATATTATGCTGCTTGAGGAAAAAGGGCAAATAGAAGACGAAGAACCGATAAGGGGGAATCATGCAGATGGCAAATGATAAAGTTCAGCTATTTGAAGACCAGCCGATAAGGACAGCATGGGTAGAGGATGAGGACGAATGGTATTTTTCAGTTGTGGATGTAGTGCAGGCATTAACAGAAAGCGCGGATGGAAGAAAATATTGGAATAAATTAAAACAGAGACTTAAAGAAGAGGGCAGTCAGTTGGTGACAAATTGTCACCAACTGAAAATGAGATCTCCGAAGGATGGAAAACGATATAGTACTGATGTAGCAAATACGGAGCAATTGCTCCGTATTATCCAATCTATTCCGTCCAAAAAAGCGGAGCCGTTTAAGATGTGGTTAGCGCAGGTTGGCAGAGAGCGAATTGAGGAAGTGATAGATCCGGAACTAACTATCGAAAGGGCTCTTGAAACCTATGCTAAGAAGGGCTATTCAAGGGAGTGGATCAATCAGCGCCTGCAGGCAATTCAGGTAAGAAAAGAACTAACAGATGAGTGGGACAAACGCGGCGTAAAGAAAGGCGTAGAATATGCAATCCTGACAGATGAGATAACGAAAGCCTGGTCCGGGATGACAACACGACAGTATAAGAATCATAAAGGTCTGAAAAAGGAAAACCTCAGGGATAATATGTCCACATTGGAGCTTGTCCTGAACATGTTGGCTGAAGCCACCACTACGGAAATTTCGAAACAAAAGCAACCTGAGTCCTTTGAAGAAAGTCGAATGGTCGCAATTGAAGGTGGAGAAGCCGCTGGAGAAGCACGATTGGCGGTGGAAAAAAGAACCGGGAAGCCTGTAATCACGAATAAAAACGCAGCTCAATTGCAAGATTTAGTTACAGGTCTCATTGAAACTATAAATGACAAAAGCGATGATCAAGAAGGAGAATGAATAAACTAAAAAGATGCTATATAGCATTGTGAGGATTGTTTTGATTATGGATTCAAGAGATAAAGAAGTTCTAAATATGCAATTTACTCTTATTCCGATATTGGCTAAGGCATGGAATGCCGGATGAAAAAAAGGTATAATGGCGTAGACTGCATACCCGATGCTGCCGGATATTTCGCCTTGATAATTGCAAAATAGGGAATTTGCGATCATATGAAAAAGAAACTGTTTGCCATCCTGATCATCCTGATGACTATCTCACTGTGCGGCTGTGACGACACCTGGGAAGATGAGCACGCAGAGACAGAAATTGCAGAGGATGAAATAAAGGAGACGGCAGGAGACGGAAAAGAAAATGACAAAACGATCGATGCCGAGCCGGTAAGCGTCGACAGTGATGCAAGATCGGCGACCATAATGGTCTACATGAACGGCTCGGACCTCGAGACCCAGGCAGGTGAGGCAACGACCGATATTGCCGAGATGATCGATTCAGGCATAGGGGAAAATGTAAATGTCATAATCCAGACCATGGGTACAAAGCGATGGCATGATTATGACATCTCGTCACAGACTTCGCAGATCTACAGGGTCAACAAAGGGGAGCTGGAGCTTATCGAGGATGATCTCGGTCAGCTTGACTGCACTGATTCAGATACTCTGTCTGATTTTCTGGGCTATGCCCGGAAGAATTATCCGGCCGACAGGTATATGCTCATCTTCTGGGACCACGGCGCCGGCCCGGTCTATGGCTTCGGCTACGATGAATGGCAGGATGCTTCGTCATCCCTGAGACTCGATGAGATACAGGAGGCACTGCGTAATAACTCTGACATCGAGTTTGACATCATTGGAATGGATTGCTGCATCATGGCCAATCTGGAGACGTGTTATGTATTGTCACCGTTCTGTAAGTATGCCGTTCTTTCCGAGGACTTTGAATCGGGACTCGGATGGTCCTATACGGACTGGATGAGATTGTTTGAAAAAAATCCCGGTATTTCAACTCCGCTTCTTGGAAAAAAGATCATAGACGGAATCATAGAAGCAAATGAAAATGATCCCGATGCGGGCGGATCATCTACGATGATACTGGTGAATGAGAAGGCTGTCCCGGATCTTATGTCGAAGTGGACAGAGTTTGCATATATGAACTCAGACAAGCTTCTCGGATCGAATTACAGTAAGCTCCATAAAGCAAGAGGCAGAGTCGGACTGCTGGAATTCTTCTTAGACTCGTGGGCTGATGATGAGAGCTACGTTACAATGGATGATTTTTATGTCAGCGATATGATGTCGATCGTCGAGAATGTCGGTGACAAAGGGGGACCGACCGATGATCTTAGGGCTTCTCTGAAAGACTGTGTAGCTTATTTCGGGCATACATCCGATAAAAACGAACTGACGGGACTGGCTGTATCGCTTCCGTACGGAGACCGCCAATACTATGATGAGCTGTCAGATGTTTATTCGAAATGCGGCATTGATAAGAAGTATATCAACTGGCTTGAAGGATTCGTGAATGCCAGCGGAAGAGATGATTACTGTGACTACAGCGAGTTTGAAGACTCATGGTGTGGATGGGGGACATATGAGGAGGGCTGGAGTTCATGTGCCAGGGACGAAGATTCCGAAGAATGGGAATATGACTATGACGAAAAGATCTGGTATCTGTGCGAAGGCGGAAATATGTACCTATATGATGATGAATCTGATATGATGTTCTTCTACGATGAGGATGAAGATGAAGTCTACTATTACGATGACGAAGACGATGAATGGTATATTGTGGAAGAATAGAAAGGGGGAGGAGCCGGATGAGCTCCGGTACGGCAGAGCATGAAGTTTAAGTATTGCAGGATACAGGGAAAGGAACTCGCAGCCAACACCCGCACAGGCAAGGGCATTTTCAGTATGCTCAATCAGATGGTGACGAACGGGGTGATGGATGAGGAGGATGTAGGTCTCTTTAAGGAGATAGATGCGTGGTTCGCCGAGGAGCTGCCGTGGCCTCCGCAGTGCAAGAGGCAGGAGAAGGTCATCTGCTACTTCAAGATGGAAAACTCCGAGATGATGATGAAGATGGTGAATCCGCTGCTGTGGCTGCTGGAGAGGTACGAGCATCCTTACTATGTCGTGTATACCAATTTTCCAGGGGAGATAGTATATGAGGATGAGTTCCAGATCGTTGTAAAAGTAGATGAGAATGTGGTGATAGAGGATGTTCAGGCAAACTGGTCGCCCGAGGAGTAACGGTATGACCATAATATATTATTTTTTACGCTGAAGGACAGCAGGAGGGACAGGAAATGGCTAATGACAGAAGACCGGAAGATATGGTAAGGATCACGACCCCCAAGCTGGCAGATGCTTTTATCGAGGAGCAGCTGGCGGCCCTTAAGGATCAGATCGGAGATAAGAAGGTGCTGCTCGCTCTTTCGGGCGGGGTCGACTCCTCCGTGGTGGCGGCAATGCTGATCAAGGCCATAGGTGACAATCTGGTCTGTGTACATGTCAATCATGGGCTGCTCAGAAAGGGCGAGCCGGAGCAGGTCATCGAGGTGTTCCGTGATCAGATGAAGGCGAATCTGATCTATGTGGATGCTACCGACAGATTCCTTGACAAGCTTGCCGGAGTGACGGACCCGGAGACCAAGCGCAAGATAATAGGCGGGGAGTTCATAGAGGTATTTGCCGAGGAGGCACGAAAGCTTGACGGAATAGAGTTCCTGGCACAGGGGACCATATGGCCCGATATTCTGGAAAGTGAGGCGGGCATCAAGGCTCATCACAACGCCGGCGGTCTTCCCGAGGATATGAAATTTGAGCTGGTAGAGCCGGTCAAGATCCTGTTCAAGGATGAGGTGCGTATAGTCGGGGAGCGCCTAGGTCTTCCTGCGAATATGGTATACCGTCAGCCCTTCCCCGGACCCGGTCTCGGTGTACGTTGTCCCGGTGCCATCACCAGAGACAGACTTGAAGCAGTGCGCGAGTCGGATTCGATCCTTCGCGAGGAGTTTGCAAAGAACGGGCTTGAAGGCAAAGTTTGGCAGTATTTCACAGTTGTTCCCGATTTTAAATCCACGGGTGTCAAGGACGGCAAGAGAACTTTTGACTGGCCCTGCATCATCCGTGCCATTAACACTACGGATGTAATGGAGGTCACGGTCGAGCATCTGCCCGATGAACTGATCGATCATCTTGTAAAGAGGATCATCTCGGAAGTGCCGGGGATCAACCGGGTCCTGTTTGATTACACACCGAAGCCTCCGGCTACCGTGGAATACGAATAAGGGTCTGAAGCATAATGTCGCAGATGTCACTTTTTGATATGGGTGCTCCGGAGCCTCTGGCAGCGAGACTGCGCCCGCAGAGCCTCGATGAATACGTGGGACAGGAGCATCTCGTGGGAGAGGGCAAGGTGCTCCGCCGGCTGATCGAGAGCGACCAGATAACATCCATGATATTCTGGGGACCACCGGGAGTGGGAAAGACGACTCTGGCGCAGATCATAGCCGGTCATACCAAGGCAAAGTTCATACCGTTCTCTGCAGTCATGAGTGGGATCAAAGAGATCAAAGAGGTCATGCACGAAGCGGACCAGATGAGGAGCTACGGTCAGAAGACGATAGTTTTCGTGGATGAGATACACCGCTTTAATAAAGCGCAGCAGGATGCATTCCTTCCGTTCGTGGAAAAGGGGACCATCGTACTTATCGGAGCCACCACGGAGAATCCGTCGTTTGAGGTGAACAGTGCTCTGCTTTCCAGATGCAAGGTGTTCGTGCTGAAGGGGCTTACCGGGGATGACATAGAACGTCTCCTCAGGCAGGCTTTGGAAAACCCCAGGGGACTCGGAGATCAGAAGATAATAATAGATGATACTCTTATCCGGATGATCGCCATGTTCGCAAACGGAGATGCAAGGATGGCGATATCCACTCTCGAAATGGCTGTCTTGAACGGCGATATGGGATCGGACGGGACTATCACCGTCACAAAACAGACGGTAGAGCAGATAACGGGAAAGAAAGCTCTGCTGTACGACAAGAACGGCGAAGAGCATTACAATCTTATATCCGCTCTCCATAAGTCCATGCGCAACTCGGATCCGGATGCAGCGGTATACTGGCTTGCCAGGATGCTGGAGGCAGGAGAGGATCCTCTGTATATAGCAAGGCGGGTAGCGAGATTTGCATCGGAGGATGTAGGGCTTGCTGATCCACATGCCCTGCCGCTCGCGATATCTGCCTATCAGGCCTGCCATTTCATCGGTGTGCCGGAGTGTAATGTACATCTGACAGAAGCAGTGATATATATGGCACTGGCACCAAAGTCAAACGCGATGGAGGTCGCATACAACGAGGCAAGAGACGATGCGGTGAACGATCTGGCAGAGCCGGTACCGATGAACATACGCAATGCACCCACCAAGCTGATGGGTGATCTGGGATACGGAAAAGGCTACAAATATGCGCATGACTATGAGGACAGACTGACCTCCATGCAGTGCCTGCCGGATGCACTTCTGGGGACAGAGTACTATCGGCCCGGAGATCAGGGAGATGAGGTGAAGTTTAAGGAGCGGCTCGAATATATCAAGAAATGGAAAGAGCAACACAGCTGAACCGTGAATGATAACGTAACAAGAGCAACACTGCAGGTGTTGCTCTTGTTACGTGTATGTATAGGGAGGGTAATGAAAAAGGGAAATAGTCTCAGATCTTAATATACTGTCTGTTCTTTCCGTAAGTGATATAGTTCTTTTCCAGTGCGGAAGAGGAGGCAGTATAGTATGCTACGGTATCTCCGAACAGGGACTTCAGCTGCTCTTTTTTCTCTCTCTTCTTCTTCTCGTTTTCCTTCTTCTTCTCTTCTTCGTTCATTATGTATTCGGAGAATACTACGGGGGTTATCATTTCGGATATCATGTTCACTGCCTCCTTTCTTCGGGGTTTGGGGAGTTCTTTTTCTATACTTTATATCGGCAGAAAGTCGGTATTTATGTATACCCGCTGGCAAATAAAAGAAAAAAGATCTGTTGTGTTAAGATATAACATATGGAGGATGCATCGATAAAACTGTATATAGCTGATCATGTGAGTCTGGGCATGGCTGAACGCTGGAAAGATCTGTTTGAAGATCTTCCTCCGAAAGACAGGGAAAGGATAGGCAGGTTCAGGTTTGATGCTGACCGTATCAGGGGCACTCTGGGGACTGTAATGATACGGCATTTTGCCGGTGAGGCTTTTCCGGGTGAGGAGATAAGAATAGAAAGGACAGAGCACGGCAAGCCTTTTCTGTACGGGCATGATGGATTTGAATTCAGCCTTTCACATTCGGGTGATATGGTCGTACTGGCGGTAAGCGGCAGGGCTGTGGGTGCAGATGTGGAGACAGTAAAGGGCAGGGACTGGGAGATGTTTGGCAGATTCCTTTCCGAGGCAGAGATGAAGATGATCGGGGAAGCAGAGGACCCTGAAGAGAAGTTCTTTGAGGTCTGGACAGTAAGAGAGGCTTTTTCGAAGGAAGAGGGTCAGGGCTTAAGTATACTTGACGAGAGTTTTTCTGTGGACTATGAACGCAACCGGATAAGATACAAGGGCAAAACGCTGTATTTCAACACGAAATCGCATGCGGCGAGGGATACCTTATATAAGATCAGCGTATGCTCACCGCTTCCGACGGACAGCACAGAATACATTATTTTGAAAAATGAGGAATTATTCGGCAATCATGCCTGAACCCTTGATATTAATGGGATCACAAATTTTTCACAATTTTTGTTAGCACTCACACTTGACGAGTGCTAACAAAAGTGGTATAACATAATCAGTCAAAGGGAGACGGAGGACCCGACGGCCAAAGGAAGTCCCCGGAGACAGAGAAACCATAGACGAGAAGCCACGATGCCGCAAGGCTCCGGAGGCAAACGCATATTATAAGGAGGTAACGATTATGTTGTACACACCCAGTATTTTAAGAACAAACCTTTTTGACGATCTTTTTGACGATGACTTCTTCACCAAGCCTTTTGGTCATCTGGACACCTTCCAGGGGAATGCAGGAGAGCTGATGAGGACCGATGTGAAAGAGGACAAGGACTCTTATGAACTGCAGATGAGCCTTCCCGGTATCGACAAGAAAGATATTAAGGCATCGCTCAAGGACGGTTACATGACGATCAGTGCGTCCACCGCCAGGGAAGACAATGAGAAGGACAAGGATCATCACTACATCAGGAGAGAAAGGTATCAGGGCTCCGTCAGCAGGACCTTCTATGTGGGAGAGGCTGTGAAGGAGGAAGATATCAAGGCGAAGTATGAGAACGGGATACTCACCCTTGTCGTACCGAAAAAGGTAGAAGAGCCTAAGGTTGAGGAGCAGAAGTATATCGCCATAGAGGGATAACACGACCAGAAGATAAAGATCCCTGCCGGGCTTCCGGCAGGGATCTTTATCTGCATTTATCATTCATTTGTGGTGATGTTTTCGCAAAAAGATCAATATTCGATGATATGTGCAAAACTCTCGTACAGTTCCTCTAAAAACAGCTCGATCTTCTTCATAGTGATACCCCCTTTTCTTAGTCGTACTTGTGGATATTCGTTTCTTTTCTGAGCGTTTTCTCCGGCCGGAGCTTACTCATTTATTATTGCTGATTTTAATATAAACCCTTGATGGCACTATGTGAAATACATATAATAAATGCGTAACCATACCTTAAAAGTATGACAATGACCTTGGAGAGGAGTACGGGATGGAGCTGAGACATATCAGATATTTCATGGCTGTGGCGGATGAGCTTAATTTCACAAGGGCAGCAGAAAAGTTGAGCATCGCTCAGCCACCGCTCTCCAGGCAGATAAAGGATCTTGAGGAGGAACTGGGAGCGGAACTTTTTGAAAGGAGTCCGCACTCGCTGAGACTGACTGAGGAGGGGCTGATCTTCAAGCAGTACGCTGCCCAGATCCTCGAACTGGAGAGCAAATCAAAGGATGATATCTCGGAAATGAGCAGCGGACTTCACGGCAGGATCTACTTTGCCACGGTGGAGGGCTACGGCCCGCATCTTCTGGCCAGCTGGATCGCCGGGTTTCACGAGAAGTATCCGCATGTGCAGTACGATCTCTGGACAGGGACCACGGACGAGATAGTAAACCGGATACACAAAGGACTGTGCGATCTCGCGATAGTGATGGAGCCATTTTCGGACCCCGATATCGAATCGATCCTGGTGCACAGGGAGCCATGGGCGGCGATCATACCCAGAACGGACCCTCTCGCGAAAAGTAAAGGAAAGACCATAAAGCCGGGAGACCTGGAGGACAGGCCGCTGATAATTCCCTCGAGAGCCTCCAGAAGCACGGAGTTTCGAAAATGGATGCCCGATCCGGATAAACCCCTGAATGTGATATGCAGGGTGGCGCATCTTATAAATGTGAGAGAGCTGGCGAGAGCAGGCGTCGGTACTGCAATATTCCCCCTTGCAAAAGGGGTCATGGAAGAGGACGATAAGGTAGTGGTGAAGGAGATCGACCACCCGTCGGCGGTAGCGTCATATCTTGTCGTGTACAGCAAGGACAGGCCGGTGCCCAGAGCTGCAGAGGAGTTTCTTGGTCACATCCGGAACAGTCTGAAGGGAAAATAGTGCCGATTTGATTGGAGCGTTGTCATATACTGTGATATTATTAGTTAATCGAAGTCGGGTGGAGTGTCATGGGGGCCATCCGTACGGATAACGAAGTGGGGAGAATATAATGATAGCAGTCAACGAGGTGGGTTTCCTGCCGCATGCAAATAAATGCGCGATAAGTGACGGTCCGGGGCAGTATTATGTCGTGAACGATAACGAGGGCCGAAGGTGTGACACCGAGGTCTCTGTCACAGACAGGGGAACTGACGATACAGCAGGCCACCGGGCATATCTTTTGGACTTCTCGAGTCTTAAGGAACCCGGTATATACCACATCGAATCGGAGCAGGGAGAGCGTTCGGTCTCGTTTAAGGTCGAGCCGGGTGTATACAAGACCCTGAAGAACTCTCTTCTTAAATTTCTGTATTTCCAGAGATGCGGTATGGCTCTGGAAGAAAAGTACGCAGGAGCTTTTGCAAGGAATTCGTGCCATGGAGGGGACGTGATCCCGCTGGGGGGAGGTGAGCCCATAAGTGTTTCCGGTGGATGGCACGATGCAGGTGATTATGGCAGATATGTCAGCGCCGGTGCCCTGGCTGTTGCCCATATGCTGTATGCATACGAGCTTTTTCCGGAAGCGTTCGGGGATACGGTGAATATACCCGAGTCGGGTAACGGGACACCAGATGTGCTGAATGAGTGCAGGTATGAGCTTGATTTTCTCATGCGCATGCAGGATGAGGATGGCGGCGCACATCATAAAGTGACGAGCTTCACGTTTTGTGATTTCGTGATGCCGGAAAAGGACCCGGAGGATATGGTCCTGTTCCCGGTCACGACTATGTCTACTGCGGATCTCGCGGCTGTCTTATGCGTGGCATCCCGGGTATACGAGGCTTTCGATCCCGGATTTGCGAGAGAATGTATGCACCGGGCATATCTGGCGGGGAGATGGCTGATGGAACATCCGGAAAACACGGATTTCCACAATCCGGATGGGTGTAATACCGGTGAATATACGGATCCCTGCGACAGAGATGAGAGGATGTGGGCCTATGCAGAGCTCATGCGTACCGACTCAGAGGCAGGAAACAGCGGAGAGCCGAGATATGACAGGTACAGGGAAGCGTTCATCAAGGCGGCGGACGAATATGACAGAGATCACCCGCACTACGACGGCAGGAGCGAAGATGACGGCTTCGGCTGGGTGGATGTGTCCTCCCTGGCGGCGATAGCGCTTCTGTTCGATCCGGAAAAAAAGACGGATGTAGAGCTTTACGGGCGCATGAAGTCTCTTATAACGGAAAGGGCAGAGGTCTTTGCCGAAATGCAGGCTTCGGGATATCCGATATCCATGAAAAAAGAGGACTACATCTGGGGCAGCAACATGGTTGCTTCAAACCGCGCCGATGTACTGATCGCGGCGGCTCTGCTGACCGGGGATGTGAAATATGAAGAAGCGGCTCTGAACCAGTTACACTATATCCTTGGCATGAATGCAATGGATATATCGTATGTGACGTGTTTCGGGGATCATGCCTTCACGGATCCTCACAACAGAGTGACGGTGGCGGACGGAATAGACCGTCCCATTCCCGGAGAAGTTTCGGGCGGTCCGTGCACACTGCTCGCAGATGAGCGGATACGTGAGACCATAAACAAAGATACGGCTCCTCAGAAGTGCTATCTTGATGATTATATGAGCTACAGTACGAATGAGATCACCATATACTGGAATTCTTCGCTCCTGTTTGCTGCAGCTTTTTTTGACAGGTAAACAGATCTTTTTTCGATTGAGTTAACGCTTCAAAAGATTTATAATATTATCCGTATTCCGGTTCCGGGAGGACGGCTCGTGCATATGCGCCTGCCGGGTCAGTTTCTGGAGCAATCATATAACAGAACAAACCCACAGAAGACATGACCGCCGGGCTACAATAAGATTCCATATCATCCGCGGTTCGCGGGGGTACAAACAAATTATACATGAGGAGGAAAAATGTATGGTAGGAAACATCCCAAAGGCTAAAATAGGTATAGTAGCCGTATCCAGAGACTGCTTCCCGGCAGCGCTGGCAGAGGGCAGGAGAAAGGCTCTCGTGGAGGCGTATACCAAGAAGTATGACAAGGATGATATTTATGAGTGTCCCGTATGTATCATCGAGAGTGAGACTCAGATGGTAGAGGCACTCGAGGATGTGAAGAAGAACGAATGCAACGGAATAGTCGTCTATCTCGGCAATTTCGGTCCCGAGATCGCAGAGACCCTGCTCGCAAAGCACTATGACGGCCCGGCAATGTTCGTGGCTGCTGCAGAGGAGAGTCAGGACGACCTCTTTGACGGCAGGGGAGATGCTTACTGCGGAATGCTCAACGCAAGCTATAACCTTGCGCTCAGGAATACAAAGGCTTATATCCCTGAGTATCCCGTAGGCGATGCAGACGATGTGGCAGATATGATACACGAGTTCCTGCCTATAGTGCGTGCTGTTGTAGGTCTCAAGAATCTCAAGATCATATCTTTCGGTCCCAGACCGCAGAATTTCCTGGCCTGCAATGCGCCCATCAAGCAGCTCTTCAATCTGGATGTGGAAATAGAGGAAGAGTCAGAGCTCGACCTCTTCGAGTCCTATCAGAAGCATGCAGAGGACAAGGCAGGCATCGAGGAGATAGCCAAGGATATGGCCAAGGAGCTCGGTCAGTCAGATGTGAACGATACCCTGAGGAAGCTTGCGCAGTATGAGCTGACCCTTAAGGACTGGGTCAAGGAGCATATGGGATACAGGAAGTACGTGGCTCTTACCACAAAGTGCTGGCCTGCTTTCCAGGATATGTTCCGCTTCAATCCCTGCTACGTAAACTCCAGACTCGCAGCACAGGGTATCCCTGTTTCCTGTGAGGTGGATATCTACGGTGTGCTTTCCGAGTATATCGGCACCTGCATCTCAGGCGATGCGGTGACCCTGCTTGATATCAACAATTCCGTACCTAAGGATATGTACAAGGAGTCCATCGAGGGCAAGTTCCCGTACGTGCATACCGATACCTTTATGGGATTCCACTGCGGCAATACATGCTCGTCCAAGCTCTGCAATCCTCACCTGTCATATCAGAGGATCATGGCCCGTACTCATCCGCAGGATTGGTGCGACGGCACGATGGAAGGCGACATCAAGCCCGGCGATATCACGTTCTTCAGGCTTCAGTCGACAGCAGACGGCAAGCTCAGGGCTTATCTTGCAGAGGGAGAGGTGCTTCCCGTGGCAACGAAGTCGTTCGGCTCAATAGGCGTGTTCGCGATCCACGAAATGGGACGCTTCTACAGGCACGTGCTCATACAGAAGAATTACCCGCACCATGGTGCCGTGATGTTCGGACACTTCGGAAAGGCTCTGTACGAGGTATACAAGTACATCGGAGTGGATCTGTCAGAGATAGGCTACAATCAGCCTGCTTCTCTGCCTTATCCTTCAGAGAATCCTTTCAAGTAAGAGAAGGTCGGTTATAGATACAACGATCAGGGGTCTGCGCATGAAGGTGTGCAGACCCTGTTTGATTAGGAAGATGTGAACAACGAAGGAGCAGATGAGCAGAGATTTTGATATAGAGGCTGAACTGAAGAAGCTGCCCAGATCACCGGGGGTGTATCTGATGCACGACTCGGAAGACACTATCATTTACATAGGTAAAGCGATAAACCTGTTTAACCGGGTCCATTCGTATTTTCGCAAGACCAGCAAGACAGAGAAGATAAAACGGATGGTCTCGCAGATCGCGTGGTTCGAATATATCCTCACCGACTCGGAGCTCGAAGCACTGGTGCTGGAGAACAACCTGATCAAAGAGCACAGACCGAGATACAACACCATGCTGAAGGACGACAAGACCTACCCTTATATCAAGGTGACGGTAGAGGAGGCGTATCCCAGGATCCTCTTTTCGCGTACCATGAAAAAGGACAGGGCAAAGTACTTCGGTCCGTATACATCGGGAGGAGGAGTCAGAGAAACGATAGAGCTTATCAACAAGATCTATCGCCTGAGGACCTGCAACCGCTCCCTTCCGAAAGACAGGGGCAAAGACCGCCCCTGCCTTAACTACCATATGAAGCAGTGCAGCGCTCCATGTCTGAGGACATTCTCCACGGAAGATGATGCGGACTATGCTGCGAGTGTAAAGGGTGCCCTGGACTTTCTCGGGGGCAGATATGAACCCGTGCTCCGGATGCTGCAGGAAAAAATGGACGCTGCCAGTGAGCGCATGGACTTTGAGAATGCTGCCATATACAGGGATCTGACAGTTTCGGTAAGGTCAGTGTCGGAAAAACAGAAGATCACAGCAAATGACGGGGAAGACAGGGATATCATTGCCATGAACCGGGACAGAGAAGATGCTGTCGTGGTGGTCTTCTTTGTGAGAGAGGGCAGGCTGATAGGAAGGGATCACTATGTGCTGAGCCACGTCCTGGAGGAGGCGGATGACAGTGAGGTGCTGAATGACTTTCTCGGACAATTCTATACGGGCACACCCTTTGTGCCCCGCGAGATAATGCTTGAAAGAGATGTACCGGACAGAGAAGTGATACAGAGATTCCTCTCCGAAAAGAGAGGGAGCAAAGTCAGTATCCTGATCCCGAGGATCGGACAGAAGGAACGTCTGGTGGAGCTGGCCGCAAAGAATGCGGAGATCATAATGGCAAATTCCAGAGAGCGGATAAAGCGCGAAGAAGGACGAACGATAAATGCAGCAAAAGAGATAGCGGAATGGCTGGGGATAGAAAGAGCAGGAAGGATAGAGTCCTATGATATATCCCACATATCCGGCTTCGATTCCGTGGGGAGCATGGTGGTGTTCGAAAAGGGAAAGGCCAAGAAGTCCGACTACAGAAAGTTCCGGCTGTCTCCGGGCATAGGCAACAATGATTATGAATCGATGAAGGAAGTGCTTACAAGACGGTTCACTCACAGATCGACCTCGGAGTATGATTCATTCAACAGATATCCGGATCTTATACTCATGGACGGAGGAAAAGGACAGGTGCATATCTGCCTGGAGGTCCTGCGGGATCTGGATATCAATATACCTGTGGCCGGTATGGTCAAGGATGACCATCACAGGACGAGGGGAATATATTATGACGAGAGAGAGATCCCTGTAGACAGCCATTCCGAGGGGTTCAAGCTTGCGACACGCATACAGGATGAGGTGCACAGATTTGCTATAGAGTATCACAGATCCCTGAGGTCAGTGAACCAGGTGCATTCCGTCCTGGATGACATTCCCGGTATAGGACCGGCCAGGAGAAAGGCTCTGATGAGGCATTTCGGAGACATTGACAGTATAAAGAGAGCCGATGCCGGAGAGCTCGCCCGGGTAGAGGGAATGAACGCCGGCGCAGCCGCGGCAGTCGTTGAGTTTTTCAATAAATAATGATACATTAGTCGTATCTGTACAGAACTTTTAGGGGCAATAATTAAGGAGGCTCGACATGCCAAGTGTACCTTTGAGCGCGATCATCGAGAAGATGTCGCTTGTAAGTCTCACACCGCAGATAGATACATCCGAGATCAGGATAGAGAAGCCGGATATCAACCGGCCTGCACTTCAGTTTGCGGGCTACTTTGATATGTTCGATGCGAGCAGACTTGAGATAATAGGTGCAGGCGAATTTGATTTTATGGACAAGATACCCGCAGAAAAGAAGGCGGATATTTACGAGAAGTTCCTGAACAATCCCATACCTTGCGTGGTCTTCTGCAGGAATCTGGAGCCGGATGACCATTTTATTGACGTAGCTGTCAAATATAATGTTCCGCTGTTTAAATCATCGATGCAGACCTCGGCATTTACCGCTGAGATCATCAGATGGCTGAATGTGAAACTGGCACCGTGTATATCGATCCACGGTGTTCTCGTGGATGTTTTCGGTGAGGGAGTACTGATCACCGGCGAGAGCGGGATAGGAAAGAGTGAGGCGGCATTGGAGCTTATCAAGAGAGGACATCGTCTGATCACCGACGATGTGGTGGAGATAAGGAAGGTCTCTGATGAGACGCTGGTGGGATCTGCTCCGGATATAACGAAGCACTTCATAGAGCTGAGGGGTATCGGAATAGTCGATGTCTACGCTCTGTACGGTGCATCTGCAATAGAAGAGACACAGAATATCGATCTGGTCATCAGACTGGAAGACTGGGACAAAGATAAGGATTACGACAGGCTCGGTCTGGAGGAGGAATATACAGAATACCTCGGGAATAAGGTGGTCTGTCATGTGATACCTATAAGACCCGGACGAAATCTCGCTGTCATATGCGAGACAGCCGCCGTAAACCACAGACTGAAGAAGATGGGATACAATGCTGCACAGGAGCTGTACAGGAGAGTGCAGGAGAATATGTCCAAAAGGAAGGACCAGCAGTAAAGGAGACAGGATATGAAGTATGCTTTTGGGATAGATGTGGGCGGCACATCGGTAAAGCTCGGACTGGTGAGTACAGACGGCGAGCTCATAGAGGAGTGGGAGATACCCACGAGGACGGAGGATGGAGGCAAAAATGTCCTTCCCGATATAGCTGTCTCGGTGAAAGCAAAGATAAAAGAGAAGGGTATTGCCGCTGATGTGGTCGGCGCAGGGATCGGACTGCCCGGGCCGGTAGATGAGGACGGAGTGATCCGAAAGGCTGTAAATCTGCACTGGGACAGAGTGTTTAACGTCGCGGAGGAGCTGTCGGACCTTCTGGACGGGATGAAGGTAAGAGCAGGGAACGACGCCAACGTCGCCGCACTCGGAGAGTTCTGGCAGGGCGCCGGAAAGGACTACGGTGACATGGTGATGGTGACCCTCGGCACCGGTGTGGGCGGAGGCATCATACACAACGGAAAGATCATGGCAGGAGTTACGGGAGCCGGTGGAGAGATCGGACATCTCTGTATCCTTCCGGATGAGAAGATACGGTGCAACTGCGGTAATTCGGGATGTCTGGAGCAGTATGCATCCGCGACCGGCATGGTAAGGCTCACGAAGGAGGAGCTGGAAGCTTCCGATGAGGAGTCAGAGCTGAGGCATATGGAGATCTCGGCAAAGAACACCTGGGACGCGGTAAAACACGGAGATGCGCTCGCCATCAGGGTGGCCGAGAAGTTCGGATACTATCTGGGATGGGGACTTTCCATAATAGCCGGAGTAGTGAATCCTGAAGTGTTCGTTCTCGGCGGCGGAGTCTCAAAGTGCGGAGATGTCCTGCTGCCTTATGTGGAGAAGAACTTTTATGAGCATGCTTTCCACGCCTGCAGGGATGCCAAGATAGTCAGAGCGACCCTGGGAAACACGGCAGGTATCATGGGAGCGGCAAGACTGGCATTGGATGATTGATGGGAAACGTTTCTTTTTTTGAATCAAGACTTATAGAGATATGCGGGGAGAGATATGTAAGCCGTGATGTTCCCATGGCGGAGCATACGACTTTTCGTACGGGGGGACCGGCAGACTACTATGTGACCCCCAAGGATCAGGAGACTTTCCTCAAGCTTCTCTGGTATGTGAGACAGTCTGAACGCGAATATGTCATACTTGGAAGAGGAAGCAACCTGCTGGTAGGAGACAAGGGATACAGAGGACTGATAATAGACACCACAGCCTATCTGAAAGAGGTAACGTTCAGGGGAGATACCGTGATAGCAGAAGCAGGAGCCGGTCTGAGCATGATAGCCGGAATGGCAGCGGAAGCCTCGCTGAGCGGACTGGAATTTGCGGCCGGTATACCGGGGACCATAGGCGGGGCGGTATATATGAACGCAGGTGCATACGGCGGAGAAATGTCACAGGTCGTGACCTCCGTGGATGTGTTCGGTAACACCAGCAGCCGGAATACCATTCTCGGATCGGAGATGGGGTTCGGATACCGTACTTCGATAGCGCAGAAGCAGGATCTGCCCATTCTGTCCGTGGAGCTGAAGCTCGTTCCCGGAGATATGGAGACGATCAGGGCTACCATGTGGGAGCTGGCAGAGAGACGCCGCGAGAAACAGCCTCTCGAGTACCCGTCAGCCGGATCCACGTTCAAAAGACCTGAGGGCTATTTCGCCGGAAAGCTGATATCGGATACCGGTCTGTCCGGTATGACCGTGGGAGGAGCCTGCGTTTCTCCGAAGCATAACGGATTCATAATCAACCAGGGCAACGCAACATCAGCGGATATCCTGGATCTTATCAGGGAAGTACAGGAGAGAGTAAAGGCGAAATTCGGAGTGGAGCTGGAGCCTGAAGTCAGGATAATAGGGGAGTTCTGAACGGATCATGAAGCTTGTCATAGTAACGGGAATGTCGGGAGCGGGAAAGAGCAGCACCTTAAAGATGCTGGAGGATCTCGGCTTTTTTTGTATAGATAACCTTCCTGCACCTCTCATAGAGAAATTCGCGGACCTTTTCGCGGGGCAGCTTACGGATGCACCCGGCGGGGAGTGGGGCAAGGTGGCCATAGGAATAGATGCCCGGACCGGACTTACTACGGTCGGGAAGCCGCTGGAGGCCATGAAAGAGAGCGGGATACCCTATGAGATTTTTTTCCTTGATGCATCTGATGATGTCATAGTTAAGAGATTCAAGGAAACACGAAGAGCACACCCTCTTGCGATGGACGGCAGGATAGAGGACGGGATCGCACGGGAGAGAGAGCAGATAGCTTATCTTAAGAAGAACGCCACATATATCCTTGATACCTCCCACATGCTGATCAGGGATCTGAAAAAAGAGATTAACGATATATATGCTTCAAACAAGGACTACGGGAATCTATATCTGAATATCCTTTCCTTCGGGTTCAAATACGGCATACCGGCAGACGCCGATCTGGTATTCGACGTGAGATTCCTTCCGAATCCATACTATATTGATGAGCTGAAAAGTGAGACCGGCCGTGATAAAAGCGTTCACGACTATGTCATGTCATTCGAGGAGTCTCATGTATTTCTGGAAAAGCTGAAGGATATGCTGGTCTTTCTGATACCCAACTATGTCAAGGAGGGTAAGAACCAGCTGGTGATAGCGATAGGCTGTACCGGCGGCAAGCACCGCTCGGTATGTCTTGCGGAAGAGATATATGCCATGCTCAGCGATAATGAGGGATATGGCCTGAGACTGGAGCACAGGGATATCGAAAAGGATGCCCAGCGGCAGCGGGGCAGATAAAACATGTCATTCTCAAAGGACGTAAAGAAAGAAATACGGGACCGTCTGTCAAAGAAATCCGAGGACTTTACAATTTCACAAAATGCAGATAGTATAGAGCCGTTGTCTTCCCTGACCGAAGTATTCCTCCGGAAAGGATCGGTGAACGATCCGGGGAGCAGTTATCATCTGGAGATCGTATGCGACACAGAAGCAGAGGCGGCCGGCGTGGAAGCGCTGATGCGGGAGCATGGCTTTAATGCGAGAAATACGAGGCGTAAGGGCAAATTTGTTGTCTATCTGAAGGACAGAGAGAATATCGCGGACTTTCTGGGTACGGTAGGTGCCGTGGGTGCGATGATGGAGATGGAGAACTCTCTGATACTGAAGGATATGAGGAATTCGCTCAATCGCAAGGTCAACTTCGAGACGGCAAACATAGAAAAGACAGTCAGTGCTTATGTGCGTGACATGGAAGCGATAAGGTACATCGAATCGCATGGCGGTCTGAAACAGATGCCGGCATATTTAAGAGAGATGGCACAGATACGAGCTGAAATGCCGGAGGATATATCACTGAAGGCTCTGGGAGAAGCCATGGATCCGCCGCTTGGCAAATCCGGGGTCAATCACAGGCTGAGAAAGATCAGGGATATCGCGGACAGACTTAAAGAGCAACATATACAGGAGAGGATCTAAAATGAGAAAGTGCGATGTAGTAGTAAAACTGAAAAACGATAAAGATGCAAGGCCGATAGCGCTTCTTGTACAGACGGCAAGCCAGTTCGAATCGGCGATCTACCTGGATACAGAGGATAAGCATGTAAATGCAAAATCCATAATGGGTATGATGACACTGACGCTCGAGAACGGGCGTACACTTACTGTGAGTGCTGACGGCATCGATGAAGAGGCGGCATGCGAAAGGATAAGGGAGTTCCTCACGGTTTCTGCCGGCGCATGAGATAATCCCGGGGGCACCGGTCTATGCACCTGAAGGATTATATGATATAATATCCCGGCGTCAAAATGACGCATCAAATAACAATATCATACAAAGGAGAGAGGACATGGGATTAGTTACAAGTACTGAAATGTTTAAAAAAGCCTATGACGGCGGATATGCCGTAGGCGCATTCAACGTCAACAACATGGAGATAGTTCAGGCTATCGCAGAGGCTGCAAACGAGCTGAAGAGCCCTGTCATCCTGCAGGCATCCGCAGGTGCACGTAAGTATGCATCACAGGCTTATCTTATGAAGCTTGTGGAGGCAGCAGTAGCTACGACAGATATCCCGATCGTCATGCATCTGGATCACGGTGCAGACTTCGACATCTGTAAGGACTGCGTGGACGGAGGCTTCACATCTGTCATGATAGACTGTTCTTCAAAGCCTTTCGAGGAGAATATCGAGATCTCCAAGAAGGTGGCTGACTATGCACATGATAAGGGAGCTGTCGTTGAGGCAGAGCTCGGAACTCTTGCAGGTGTAGAGGATGATGTCAACGTGGCAGACGACAAGGCTATGTATACTGATCCCGACCAGGTAGAGGAGTTCGTAAAGAGGACCGGAGTTGATTCACTTGCTATCGCGATAGGAACCAGCCACGGTGCATATAAGTTCAAGCCCGGCACGAATCCCAAGCTTCGTCTGGACATTCTGGCAGAGGTTGCCAAAAGACTTCCCGGATTCCCCATCGTGCTTCACGGATCGTCTTCTGTCCCTCAGGAATATGTGAAGATCATAAATGAGCATGGCGGAGCTCTTAAGGATGCAATAGGAATACCCGAGGATCAGCTTCGCGAGGCTGCAAAGGGTGCAGTCTGCAAGATCAATATCGATTCAGACCTTCGTCTCGGTATGACTGCAGGTATCCGTGAGCACTTCGAGGCTCATCCTGATCATTTCGATCCCCGTCAGTACATCGGAGACGGCCGTAAGTATGTGAAGGAGATCGTACGTCATAAGATCATCGACGTGCTTGGATCCGATAACAAGGCATAAAGCCCCGTAAAAAGGGAGGAGCCCGACATCCAAAGGATGTCGGGCATTTTTATGAAAAAGTTTTGTAATAACGAATCTGTCTGTTTGGATATTTATTTATCTTACACTACCAAGTATAATCATTGAATGTGAATAAATAATTTTGAACACATAAATGTTTTTTAAATGAATTCTGAACAAAATCTGAACGGAAGCAGTACTGCAGGAGGACCAAATGGCTGAAGAAAAGAAAAACCCGATAGTGACTATCAATATGGAGAACGGAGGAGTCATCAAGGCTGAACTTTATCCCGACATCGCTCCGAATACCGTAAACAACTTTATATCGCTGATCAATTCACACTTTTATGACGGGGTGATATTTCACAGAGTGATCAAGGGCTTTATGATACAGGGAGGAGATCCCGACGGTACAGGTATGGGCGGACCTGACTATTCGATCAGGGGAGAATTCTCAAGCAACGGGTTCAGGAATGACCTGAAGCATTCAGCCGGTGTGCTCTCCATGGCTAGGACGATGATGCCTGACAGTGCCGGATCCCAGTTTTTTGTGATGCATAAAGACTCGCCTCATCTCGACGGAGATTACGCAGCATTCGGAAAAGTGATCGAAGGAATGGATATCGTCGATGCAATAGCGGAGACGGAGACCGATTACAACGACAGACCGCTCAGCGAACAAAAGATCAAGAGGATGGCTGTGGAGACTTTCGGTGTATCCTATCCGGAGCCGGAAAAGATTTGAATCATCTTAAGACAGTGATCTATGATGAAGAAGCAGGCAAGGCAGAGGGCTTTGACGACCTGCTTCGGGAACTCGCTGCAAAGGGTGTGGCGGCGGTCCGTGTGGATCGGGCCGGCGATATAGTCTCTGAGTCTACACTGTTCATATGCGGAAGTGAAAAGACATGCAGTATTGCAAAAAAGAGCAATACTGCATTTGTCACGTATATGATAGATCCGAGAGGGAGCCAGTGCGTCATTGAAGGTTTCTTTGAAGTCACGTCGGATTTTTGCGAGAGGATGCTGATGAGGAAGCTCCGCAGACCGTGGATCATCGCAATGACCGACAGACTCGTGATACGAGAATTCAAAGAAGATGATGCACTGGATGTATTTGATGACAGATGGGGAGAAGCAGGATATATCAGGGAGTACATCGACTATCAGTATCATCTTTTCGGATATGGGATATGGGCGCTTGAGACAAAACAGGATAAAAAGATCATAGGAAAAGCGGGTCTGTTCAACTCGTCATCACATGATGGGATAGAGTTGGGATACGAGATCGCAAAGCCGTACAGACAGAGAGGATACGCGTTTGAAGCGTGCTCTGCAATATGCAGGTATGCAGAGTCCGAACTGGATACACACAGACTGTACGTGACCACAACACCAGATAATATCGCGTCAAAACAGCTTGCTTCAAAACTAAAAAACGCAGAAAATGTTGACATTATAGTATCTTTGGACTACACTCACCATTGAAAATAGATTTTTATTTGTTTTTTTGAAGGGAGAACACAATGGCAATAATCAAAAGAGCAGTAGCTTCCGTAGCATCAGAGAAGCCTGCGGATGGAGTTGTAAAGATCAACTCCATTGAAGAGCCTAAGGCTAAGCAGAAGGTCGAGGCAGCAGCGGCAGCAAGTGCAAAGGCAGAGGCAGCGAAGAAGGCAGCACCCGCAAAGAAAGCAGCACCTGCAAAGAAGGCCGCAGCAGCAAAAAAGGCGGCACCTGCAAAGAAGGCCGCACCCGAAAAGAAGGCCGCACCTGCAAAGAAGGCCGCAGCAGCAAAGAAAGAGGCACCTGCAAAGAAGGCAGCACCCGCAAAGAAGGCCGCAGCAGCAAAAAAGGCGGCACCTGCAAAGAAGGCAACACCCGCAAAGAAGACGGTGGCAGCAGCAAAGAAAGCCGCACCTGCAAAGAAGGCCGCACCTGCAAAGAAGACCGCAGCAAAGAAGGCACCCGCAAAGAAGGCCGCAGCATCTTCAACTGCAAAGTCGACACTTACTGTACAGTTTAACGGACGCGATCTTACGAAGGATCTTTTCGACAAGACATTTTCAGATGTCTGGACGTATGATTTCGGTCGCAAGACTTCAGAGGTAAAGAAGGTCACATATTACTTCAAGCCTGAAGAGAATGCGGTGTACTTCGTAACGGATGACGGCACTGAGGGCCGGTTTGAGATTTAAGAGATACGGATCTTCAGGAGATTTAAATAGAGCCGGTGGCCATGGCCGCCGGCTTATTTTTAATGCTCTTGCGGCAGCGGTACTGCTCTACACCGTGTTCTTTATCATAAGGATGACTATATCAATGCTGCATGGCATGCATATTCCCAATGAATACAGAGAGGCTGCGAATGTAGATCTGACCATGAGCATTATAAAGGGAATAAATCCCTATTCGCTCGCGGGCCTTCATGAGAGCCATCCCAGGCTCGTGTTTCAGTACGGACCGCTGTTCTCTCTTCTTGTGGCGGGGCTGCACTTTGTACTTCCGTTTATCGATGTCATAGTGCTGCATTATCTGACTGCATTTGTCTGTGTTGTCGCAGCCGGGATGATGGCAGGGCGGATAGTTAGGGAAAACACAGATACCTGGCTTCCGTGTGTGAGTGCTTTCCTTTTTACCGTCTGCTGTACATGGAGATACGGATATGTTAACGCTGTCCCTGACACACTCGGGGTGACGCTTCTGGTACTGGTGTTCTTTATTGAGACAAGAAAGCACTTAAAGTACAGGGAATATCTCGAAGCTCTGACGGCAGTGGCTCTTTTCTACACCAAGCAGTATCTGGTCGTTATTGCCGTGAGTTTATTTATTTACAAGCTGATCACAGATAAGAAGGGCTGTATCAGACTTTCTGCAGCCGGACTGCTCCTTTTGGCGGGAACGATGACGGCCATGCAGATCTGGTGTCCGCTTTACTTTACATATTCTCTTCTTGTGGTACATGGAGTATCGGGACAGTCTACGGGAGCAGCCGCTCCTCTTCTTTCCATGGTCAGTGTCGCGGTATCGTCAGCGGCATCGGCAGATTATGCCGAGCCGGCATCGGGATGGGCTTTTGAGTGGCAGCAGATAAGGAGCCTCGCAGGTATATTCATTTTTGTGTTTTTGGGCATGGCTGCGGGGGTCGTAAGAGCCTTCAGGACAAAGACACCTTTGTTTGACGGGAGCAGACTTTTCGTGATCCACACAGCGGTGGCGGCGACGGCTCTCCTGTACTTCGGACAGAATGACGGGGCGTGGCTTTCGTACTACCTGCAGATGCTGATGCCCGGAGTTGTCATATATGCCTTTATTTTTATCGGGAAGATATGTCTTATCGATATACCTGACCGCAGGATCAGTCTGGCATACAACGTTCTTTCCCTTGTGATGGTGATGTTCACACTGTACCGTTGTGACGGGAGGCTGCCGGTATACGATGAGGACGGGGCTGCAAGGGAGAGATGGGAAAGTATATACGATACCTGCGACAGATACGCGGCTTCCGGAGATATCCTGTATGTCGCACCCTTGGGATATAACGCGTTGATAAATGACAGATATCTGTATGACAACGGGCATGAGATGGCTATCAACGAAGAGTTCTACGAAGAATACAAAAGATCCGGGCTTTATATGTCGCTCTTTCCTTATGCGGGAGATCTCATGGAGAAGCATCTTTCCTACAGAGATGAGATGAGAGAAAAGGTGACCCGTCAGGAGTACAGCCTGGTGACAGCCGTGCCGGGGTATGAGACCATAGCAGATGAGGATCATCTGAAACGGTCGGGATATGAGCTGGTGGATACGTATGATCTGGATATGGGCAGGACCTCTTATGAGGTGCAGCTCTGGGCACCGGTAAGGTTGTAGCAGCAGAGATTTGGTGCTATATTTTATATATGTCTGAATTGGGATTTCTAATATTATTTCCTTTTGCAACGGCAGCAGTTCTGGCATTTATGAGGAATGGATCGGCAGTGCGCACGGCCGTTGTGACAACGGGGGCTTTGGCTGAGATCGCGGCAGCCATATTTTTTTCGGCATCCTATCTGATGGGGAGGGATTTCCCCGAGGCATCCTCGTATCTTACGGATACACCGTATGCAGACAAAGTGATCATGATCAGTGAGGCTTTGCTCATGCTCCTTGTCTTCTCGCAGGCGCTGCGTTTCAGGAGGTATTATATTCTCCTTCTCTCGGCTGCCGGCACAGTACCCATGCTTTGGCTGGATATTTCAGGTCTGGGAGAAAGCACGACACCCCATATCCGTGTGGATGTGCTCACGGTGATCATGATACTGACGGTGGCTATAGTGGGTTCTCTTATCTGCATATATGCGGTGGGTTATATAAAGGACTATCACGTACACCATAGTGATGTGGAGGACAGATCGGGATATTTTCTCGCGATGCTGTTCGTTTTCCTTGGTGCCATGATGGGGCTTGTCTCAAGTGATAATCTTTCGTGGATGTATTTTTTCTGGGAGATAACCTCTGTCTGTTCCTTCCTTCTTATAGGATATTCAAAAACATCAGAGGCTGTCACCAACTCCTTCAGAGCGCTGTGGATGAACCTTCTGGGAGGGTGCGGCTTCATGGCGGCCATCATGTTCTGCGTGCTGGTAGCCGGAGTGTATGACCTGTCGCAGCTCCTCCGTTTCTCGGCGGTGCCCGATCTCGTGATGTTCCCGGTATCGATGCTTGCTTTTGCCGCGCTTACAAAGTCGGCGCAGATGCCGTTTTCCAGATGGCTGCTGGGGGCCATGGTGGCGCCCACACCGACCTCGGCTCTGCTGCACTCCGCGACAATGGTAAAGGCCGGCGTGTATATTCTTATAAGACTCTCTCCACTGATGAGGGGTACCCTTCCCGGTGTCATGGTCACGGCAGCAGGCGGATTTACTTTCTTTGCAGCCTCATTACTGGCCATTACGGTATCCGACGGCAAGAAGGTGCTGGCCTATTCCACCATATCCAATCTTGGACTGATCGCGGCAGCGGCAGCCTGCGGAGTGAAGTCTGCCATGTGGGCCGGCATCATGCTCCTTATGTTCCATGCAGTCACGAAATCGGTGATGTTCATGGCGGTAGGTGCATATGAGAACTCGACCGGTACCAGAGACATCGAGGATATGCACGGGATGATTGTGAGGGTGCCACAGCTGGCGTTCGTTATGACAGTAGGTATATTCGGCATGTCTGTCGTGCCACTGGGCATGTGCGTGGCGAAGTGGGCTGCGCTTCGTGGCTTTATAGATTCCGGTAACGTATATCTTATATTGTTCTTATGCTTCGGCTCGGCGTCTACGCTTTTCTACTGGGTGAAGTGGCTGGGGAAGATATTCAGTGTATCCAAGGAGTCGACCGGACAGGAAAACAGAGTGAGGAAGACCGAATGGGCGGCGATCTGTCCTCTTACTTTTGCGACGGTGGCGCTTTGTTTTCTGTATCCGATCATAAGCCATTATGTCCTGATCCCGTATCTCAACGACTGGATGCCGGGACACAGCAAGGATGTTTTCTCTTCATCGATAACAGACGGGGACTTTGTGATCATGGCGATCATGATAATATGCATCTGTCTGCTGCCTGCCCTGATGATCGTTGTGAACAGGAGGCAGGACAGAAGGGTGCTGTCATATATGTCAGGCTTCAACACCGGAGATGACAGGAGCTTCTATGACAGCGAAGGAAACAGACAGAAGCAGCATCTATCGAACTGGTATATGCAGGAACTTTTCGGAGAAAAGAAGATGCTCGGTCCATGCCTGGCACTTTCGGCAGCCTTCGTGATACTCATACTGAGTAATTGCGCGATAAGGGGGTTGTTCATATGATGAAGCATCTTCCGCTGATCGCAGTGATGATTTATCTGGTGTGTTCTCCGCTGATCGCCTCGGCAGTCTCGGGGGTAGATCGCGTGGTCACAGCCCGTATGCAGGGACGCAGGGGTCCCAGTGTGATGCAGGCCTGGTGGGATCTGCTGAAGCTTTTTTCGAAAGAGACCACCACAGTGAATGATATCCAGAAGATACTGGTGATCGCGCACTGCTTTTTTGCGGTGTTCAGCGGAGCGGTATTCTTCGGGGGAGGAGATCTGCTGCTGGTGCTCTTCTCACTCACAATGGCAGAGGTCTTTCTCGTATTGGCAGCCTACAGCGTGAATGCAGCTTATTCAGAGATAGGAGCACAGCGTGAACTGCTCCAGATGATGGCATACGAACCGATGATCCTGCTGACGGCAGTAGGCTTTTATCTGTCGACAGGGTCCTTCCAAGTGGCGGATATAATAAAGACCGATATTCCGCCTGTTGTGAAGATGCCCGGATTCTTCATGGGGTTCTGTTTTATCCTGGTGATAAAACTGCGGAAATCACCTTTTGATATCGCTACATCGCATCACGCACACCAGGAGATAATCAAGGGACTGACCGGCGACCTGTCGGGGCGGATATACGGCTTGTCCGAGCTGGCCGAGCTGTATGAGGAAGTATTGATGCTGGGCATGACGGGACTGTTCTTCATAACGTCGGATCCGATGAGCATCATTTATGCATTGATCGCTGTTGCGGCAGTGATGTTCGTAATGTCGCTGACAGATAATGTATTTCCGAGAGTGAAGTGGGAAGTGCTGCTGAAGCTGGCATGGATCGTTACGTTCTTCGTGGGAGGGTCGAATCTGCTCCTCCTCACACTGATATGATACCGGTCGGGTAGGGAGATATTGATGAGGATATCGAGAAGTCCATGGTTATTGCATTATGACGGGAGCAGCTGTAACGGCTGTGATATAGAGGTGTTGGCTGCCACGACACCGAGATTTGACGTGGAGAGATTTGGTATAATCAATACGGGAAATCCCAAGCATGCAGACATATTCCTGTGTACGGGAGGTGTCAACGCGCAGAATCAGGATGTGGTGCGTCAGATCTATGACCAGATGCCGGACCCGAAGGTGGTCCTGGCCTGCGGGATATGCGCGTGTGACGGAGGCATATTCAAGGACTGCTACAATATACTGGGGGGTACCGATACCGTTATTCCCGTCGATGTTTACGTGCCGGGATGTGCTGTAAGGCCCGAGGCCCTGATCGACGGAGTGATAAAGGCACTTGCGATACTGGATGACAAGAGAAAGAGGATGAAGACTGAGGGTTACAGAAGTCTGACATCGGAAGAGTACAGAATGAAGCGGGAGACGGCAGATGCTTGACAACCTAGAAGAGATTGAGCTCGATGCACTGCTCAACAAGATAAAGGAGATAAAGACGGAAGGCGATCGTATGCTGCAGATCTGCGCTACGAAGCTGGGAGAAGTATATGAGATCCTGTATTCTTTTGAGAAAGAATATGTGGTAAGGCATGTGAAGATCACTGTCGCACCCGGAACCCATATTCCGAGCATCACGGATATCTACGAGGGGGCATATCTCTACGAGAACGAGATGCACGATCTCTTCGGTATCAGCATAGACGGGATAAATCACGACTATAAGGGCCGGCTCTACCGTACCGCAGAGGAGGCGCCTTTTGCGTGAGCGGGAGCGATAAAGAGGGAGCAGATAAGATGGCAGGAAAAAGAAGTGTGATACCTTTCGGGCCGCAGCATCCGGTCCTACCGGAGCCCATACACATAGATCTGGTCGTAGAGGACGAGAAGGTGGTGGAGGCAGTACCCTCCATCGGATTCGTACACAGAGGACTGGAGAGCCTGGTGACGAAGAAGGACTTCGGTGAGATGGTATATGTGGCTGAGCGGATATGCGGTATCTGTTCTTTCGGACACGGATACGGATACGTCAACGCCATAGAGAATATCATGGGCATACAGCCTACAGACAGAGCAAGGTTCATCCGTACGATACTCTTTGAGCTGTCCCGCATGCATTCGCATATTCTCTGGCTCGGTCTTATGGCGGATGCCTTCGGCTTTGAGAGTCTCTTCATGGAGACATGGAAATACCGTGAAAAGGTGCTGGATATGCTGGAGTCCGCTACCGGCGGCAGGGTGATCTTTTCCATCATACGAATAGGCGGTCTGAGAAAGGATGTTCCGGATGATGTGCTCAGGGGATTTCTGCCGGAGCTGGATAAGATAGAGGAAGGTATCAGATCCTGCGAGAAAGTGTTCCTCTCCGACCCGGCTGTACTGAGCAGGCTGAAGGGGATAGGCTACCTGTCAAAGGAGGATGCACAGAGGCTCGGCTGTGAGGGACCCTTCCTGAGGGCCTCGGGAGTAGCTGTGGACAACAGGACCAGAGGATATGCAGCGTACGGCAAGATAGATTTTGACATAATCACGTCTGATGAGGGTGACTCCTACGCCCGCTGCTATGTGCGGATACAGGAGATATATCAGTCCGCAGATATCATCAGACAGTGCATAGAGAAGATACCGGGAGAGGGCATCTATGTGCCGGTCAAGGGCTTCCCCAACGGAGAATACATGACTGTCATAGAGCAGCCGAGAGGCGGAGCCTGCTACTATGTACATGCCTCCGGAAAGAAGTTCATCGAGCGAATGAGGGTAAGGACACCGACCTTTGCAAATATCCCGGCACTGGCTCAGATGCTGCAGGGATGTGATGTGGCTGACGTCCCGATCCTCGTGGTGACGGTGGACCCCTGTATATCCTGTACGGAAAGGTAATACTATCGAGAAAATGTCACTGGCAAATTTCGTTAAAACAGAACTGAAAAACCTGATGGGATCTCCGGCCACTGAGAAATATCCGGAGGGTCCCGCAACCTACAAAGAGGGTACCAGAGGACATGTCGTGAACGATATGGATGCCTGTGTCCTCTGCGGAGTATGTCAGATGAGATGCCCGACGAGGGCTATCACGGTGGACAAGAAGCAGCAAACCTGGTCTATCAGACCTTTCTCATGCATACAGTGCAGACGATGTGTGGACAACTGTCCCAAGAAATCGCTGTCCATAGCCAAGGAATACACAGAGCCGGATACGACAAAGAAGCAGTTTGATTACCCTCTGTCGGACAGGCAGAAAGCGGTGCTCGCAGAGCAGGCCAGACTGGCAGCGGAGCGGGCGGCAGCGGCCCTCGCGGCAAAGCGTGCGGCGGCTCAGAAGGACGATGCCGCATCTGCAGGAACGGTAAAAACAGAGGCGGTCCGGGGTACAGACAGTACAGCAGGCGCAGCGGATAAAGCTGAACAATAAATCATAAAGGGGTGCAAAGTGCAGGTAAAAACATTTAAAGGCGGTATCCATCCCAGGGATATGAAGGAAATATCCATGGACCAGCCGATCGTGACACTGGACCCGGGTAAGGAAATGGTTTTCCTTATGTCCCAGCATATCGGGGCACCGGCCAAGCCGCTGGTGAAAAAGGGCGACCCGGTGAAGGTAGGACAGATGATAGCCGAGGCAGGGGGATTCGTTTCTTCGCCGGTGTACTCATCGGTATCAGGCTCCGTGAAGGCACTGGAGAAGAGAAGAAATGCCATGGGCGATCCGGTGGATGCCATAGTTATCGAAAATGACGGGCTTGATACTGAATGCGAATATGAGCCGGCGAGCCTGGATGCACTGACAAAGGAAGACATCATCGAGCGGATAAAAAAAGCCGGAGTGGTAGGAATGGGCGGTGCAGGATTCCCTACCCATGTCAAGCTCTCGCCGAAGGAGCCGGAAAAGATAGATCACATCCTGGTCAACGGATCAGAGTGCGAGCCCTACCTGACCTCTGATTACAGATGTCTGCTGGAAAACAGCGAGGAGCTGGTACAGGGACTTGCATGCATACTTAAGGTATTCCCTCAGGCAGAGGGAGTCATCTGCATAGAAGACAACAAGCCGCTGGCAATAGAAAATATGATGAAGGCTGTGTCCGGCAGAGAGCGGATGAGAGTGCAGCCGCTGAAGACGAAGTATCCTGAAGGTGCTGAGAGATCGCTTATATATGCAGTGACCGGCAGGGAAGTGAATTCTTCCATTCTCCCTGCAGATGCAGGATGCATAGTCAATAATGTGGATACCGTGATAGCTGTTTATGAAGCGGTGATCAAGGGCAGACCGCTGATGCACAGGATATTTACGGTGTCGGGTGATGCAGTCGTGAATGCCAGGAACTATGACGTACGTATCGGGATGTCATACGCGGACATCATAGAGGCAGCCGGAGGATTCAGATCACAGCCGGAGAAGCTGATATCCGGTGGTCCTATGATGGGATTCTCGCTTTTCGGGCTGGATGTTCCGGTAACCAAGACAAGCGGAGCCATTACCTGCTTCCTTAAAGACCCGGTAAAGGAGAGCATACCCGGTCCGTGCATAAAGTGCGGACGATGCGTGAGAGGATGTCCGGCTCATCTGATGCCCTGTGATCTCTCGGATATTGCGGAGCACGGCGACAAAGAGGATTTTGTCGAAAGATATGGCATGGAATGCGTTGAGTGCGGATCCTGCTCCTATATCTGTCCCGCCAAAAGGCCTCTCGCCTCAAATATCAAAGCTATGCGCAGAACCCTGCTGGCAGAAAGAAGGAAATGAGTATGGAGAACAGATTCAGCGTTTCCCAGTCGCCTCATGTCAGGGACGGGGCAACTACACAGAAGATAATGGGAGCGGTAGCACTGGCACTGCTTCCGGCAAGTATATGCGGAGTGTATTTTTTCGGATGGCATGCTCTCCTGGTACTGGTCGTATCGGTGGCATCTTCCGTCCTGTCAGAGTATGTGTTTGAAAAGCTGACCAAACGTCCGCTGACGGTACAGGATATGTCGGCAGCGGTCACGGGACTGCTCATCGGCATGAACATGCCGCCCGAAGTACCGATATTCGTCCCGGTGCTGGGATCGGTGTTTGGTATCATAGTAGTGAAGCAGCTCTTCGGAGGCATAGGGCAGAACTTTATGAACCCTGCTCTCGGTGCGAGGTGCTTCCTGCTGATTTCTTTTTCTTCGCAGATGACGGACTTTACGGTGAAGGGAGGAGCGCTCGGAAGGACTGTAGATGCGGTGTCTTCCGCCACACCGCTCATGACTCTCAAGGCAGGACAGGCATATCCTTTGGGTGATCTCTTCCTCGGAAGGATACCCGGCACCATTGGTGAGACTTCGGCGATTGCTCTGCTCATTGGAGCCGCATTCCTTCTTTTGATCCGCGTGATAGATCTGAAGATACCGCTGACCTACATAGGTACCTTCTTCGTACTTACCCTGCTGGCATCATCCATCAGGGGTTACGATGATCCCCTGTATTTTACGGCCTGCGAGCTGTTCGCCGGCGGACTTATGCTCGGCGCCTGGTTCATGGCCACGGACTATGCCACTTCTCCCATGACGGGCAAGGGACAGATGATATATGGGATCTGTCTTGGCATACTCACCTTCCTTTTCAGGATGGTATCAAAGTCACCAGAAGGCGTATCCTATGCGATCATATTCATGAACTGTCTGTCTCCGATGATAGATCGTATCACACGCCCCGTCGCCTTCGGCATAAAGCGCGAGAAGGGAGAGAAGAATGGATAAGAACGGTTCAGCCGTAAAGGACATACTGATCGTAACGCTCATTACACTGGTGGCCGGAACGCTGCTGGGTGCCGTCTATAATATCACCAAGGAGCCGATAGCATACGGCAAGCAGAAGGCCAGGACCGAGTCGCAGCAGAAGGTGTTTTCCGATGCTGCTTCCTTTGAAAGCGCAAAGGGAGCGGATGATGCGGGATTCGCGGAAGGCTTTGAGGCAGCTCTTGAGGAGAGTGGCATCACCGGTGTGACACTGAACTCGATAGACTGCGCATACGACAAGGATGGCAGCGGTCTGCTGGGATATGTGGTGGATATTACCGACAGTGACGGATACGGCGGAGATGTGGAGATCATGGTGGGTGTGAGGACCGAAGGCGACAGTCATATCGTGAACGGCATATCCTTCCTCGCTCTTTCCGAAACAGCCGGCATGGGCATGAAAGCCAAGGAATCACCCTTTATCGACGAGTTTACTGATCTGGCTGCAGATACGGTCATTGCTTATTCGAAGACAGGGGCGAGTGCTCCTAATGAGATAGATGCCATAAGCGGAGCAACCATTACCACAAGTGCCGTGACCGACGCCGTGAACGGAGCGGTCATTGCCGTAAGGGAGTATGAGGAGGTGATGACACCGTGAAAGACAAAAAAGATACACCGTTAGAGCGGATATGGAACGGCATATATGTGGAGAATCCGGTATTCTGTCTGATACTGGGAATGTGTCCGACTCTGGCCACGACTACGAGTGCTACCAATGCCATAGGCATGGGACTTTCCACTACCGCCATACTGGTAGCGTCCAATCTCATGATATCGCTGCTTAAGAAGATAATACCCGGACGTATGCGCATTCCTTCCTACATCGTCATCATTGCTTCTTTCGTGACCATAGTGGAGCTTATGATGGAGGGTTTCACCCCTGCAGTCTATGAGGCACTGGGGATCTACATCCCCCTCATAGTGGTCAACTGTATCATAATGGGAAGGGCAGAGGCCTATGCAGGAAAGCACGGGCCCGTGGAGTCCGTGTTTGACGGCATCGGCATGGGGATCGGATTCACGCTGGCTCTTCTGCTGATAGGATCTGTCAGGGAGATCGTCGGAGCCGGTACCTGGTTCGGGCTCAGAGTGACCCCCGGAAGCTATGTACCTGTCAACCTCTTTATCCTGGCTCCGGGTGCGTTCCTCGTCATGGCTTTCTTTGTGGCCATAATGAACAAGCTGAAGATAGGGGCCGCAAGGCGTACAAACTGGGATCCGACAGAGAACGGATGCGCCGGGTGCGCTGCTGAATGTGCATCCTGCACGAGGCTCGGCATGTGCGGGGGTAAAGATCCTGCCGATCAGGGTAATGAGACAAAGGAGAGCGGATCATGAGCATAGTGATGCTGGCGCTGGGAGCAGCGCTGATAAATAATGTGGTACTGAGCCAGTTCCTTGGGATATGTGCATTCCTCGGAGTATCAAAGAAGAGCAAGACGGCTATGGGAATGGGCTTTGCCGTGACCTTCGTCCTCACACTGGCATCTTTCGTCTGCGGTGTCATATACAGATTCCTGCTGGTACCGCTGGGACTGGATTATCTGAAGACCATAGCTTTCATCCTTGTGGTCGCGGCATTGGTACAGTTCGTGGAGATGTTCCTGAAAAGGTATATCAAGACGCTGTATGACGCGCTGGGGATATACCTTCCGCTGATCACAACCAACTGTGCGGTGCTGGGAGTGGCTCTGATAAATGTACAGAAGGATTACGACATCCTTACCGGTACGGTGAACGGTTTCTTCACTGCCATAGGCTTTCTGATAGCCATCACCATACTGTCTTATATCAGGGAGAAGATCGTATATAACGACATTCCGGAATCGTTTAAGGGATTCCCGATAGTCATGATAGCAGCGGCACTGATGTCCATAGCGTTTTTCGGTTTTTCGTCTTTCTGATAATGAAAACAATACGGAGGAGAAGATAAATGGGTCCTGATATACTGTTCTCTGCCGTTCTGGTCGGCGGCGTGGGATTGTTTGTGGGAGTATTCCTGAGTATAGCGTCAAAGAAGTTTGCCGTAGAGACGGATGAACGGGAAGTAGCTGTGACGGAGGCTCTTCCGGGTGCCAACTGCGGTGCGTGCGGCTATTCGGGATGTGCCGCTCTGGCAGCGGCTATAGTAAAGGGGGAAGCCCCGACCAATGCCTGTGTGGTAGGACAGGCTCCGGTGGCGGAAGAGGTGGCAAAGATCATGGGCGGCGGAGCAGAAGGCGAAACCGTGAAGAAGGTGGCTTTTGTCCACTGCATAGGAGACTGCGATAATACTACGGATAAATATGATTACTCCGGAAGTGAGAACAGCTGTTCCGTGATGTCTTTCTCTCCAGGTAAAGGGCCGAAATCCTGTGCATACGGATGTATGGGATACGGCGACTGCGTGAAGGTATGTGAGTTCGGTGCGATATCTATAGTGAACGGAATAGCGCATGTGGATCCCGAGAAGTGTGTGGACTGCAGGAAATGCATGAAGGCGTGTCCGAAAAAGCTGATATCCGAGGTGCCATATGACAAGGCAGTGGCAATAGGATGTGCCAATCCGGATCGGGGAAAGCCTGTCATAGACGCCTGCAAGCTCGGATGCATAGCCTGTACCAAATGTGTGCAGACCTGCCCGAAGGGAGCTATAGAGATGCAGGGCAATACACCGGTGATAGACTATGAGAAGTGTGTAAAGTGCGGGCTCTGCAAGAAGAACTGTCCGAGGAAGTGTATTGTTTAAAAAAATCTATCCGTTGACTCTTATTGCCGCAGTCTGCGTGTTGATCGCAGGCTGCGGCGGTTTTAATGATAAAGCAGATCCCGTTTCGGATACGAGGGTCTATTTTGATACTGCCATAAGCATTACTGTCTATGATGAGAGAGCTCAGGAGCTGCTCGAGGGCTGCTTCGCCATCTGTGACGATATGGAAGCGGTCCTGTCGGCTCATGATGAGAACAGCGAGCTGTATCATGTAAATCACATCGGGAAAGGATCGGTCACGGTATCAGATACACTGGCTGACTGTATCGCCATGGGGCTCGAGGCGGGTGATATCAGCGGAGGTGAATTCGATATTACGATCCTTCCTGTCTCCGCACTTTGGGACTTCAGATCCGGCAGTGGCAGTGTTCCTCGACCGGAGGAAATATCCGAAGCGCTGGAGAACGTGGACCAGGCTGCCGTCTCGCTTGACGGGGACGAGCTGACGCTTGGTGATGACGGCACGATGATAGATCTGGGTGCCATCGCTAAGGGATATATCTCAGGGAGGATAAAGGACTATCTTCGGGAAAAAGGATGTGAAGGAGCAGTCATAAACCTCGGAGGAAATGTGAGCACCCTTGGGAGTAAGAAGGGAAAGGCCTTTAAGGTAGGGATACAAAAGCCTTTCACCGAACGGGGAGAAACGATCGCTCTGATAAATATGAACGAGGGGTGCGTGATATCCTCCGGCACATATGAGAGGTATTTCACAGACAGTGACGAAAAGCTGTATCACCATATCCTTTCCGCGAAAACGGGATACCCCTGTGATACAGGTCTCAGCCAGGTGACAGTGATAGGCGATGATGACATGCTCTGTGACACCCTGTCCACGGTCTTCATGCTGTCCGGAAAGGACAAGGCGGAGGCGATAGTAAGAGACAGAGGGTACGATCTGAAACTTGTGTTTGTCGATAATGACGGAAGAGCGGTTTTATTCGATCCAGGGCTTGGCGAAAGGGATATAACCGAAGGGGAAGTAATAGATCTTACATAGCACACGGAGAAAGAAAGCATCGGAAAGGGCGTAAGAAAACCGGATATAGCGATAATAGCGATAATTGCTGCCGTGGCTTTTGCATTATCGGCTTTTTTTGCTGTGTACGATACTCATCGGATCGCGACGGAAGAAACCGGGCGTAAGCGGCTCATCATCACAAAGGATGGCGATGTCACCGGAAGCTATGCACTGGATGAAGATATATCGATAACGATCGGAGAAACAAATGTTTGTGAGATAAAGGATGGTAAGGCATATATGAAGTCGGCGGACTGTCCGGATCAAAGCTGTGTAAGATCTCATCCGATATCCGAACCGGGAGAGAACATAGTGTGTCTGCCAAACAAGGTGGTACTTAAGATAGAAACAGATAAAGCTCCTGCTGAAGATGTGCCGGATGCGGTCACGTATTAGGGGTCAGTCGATTCAGGGTATTTCGTTACTGATCCTGACAGACGAGAGTCTTCTGATCAGGATCAGGTCTATCGCGCCGATGATGATGCCGGTAATGTCTCCGGCTATCAGAAGTACAGGCAGATATCTCACGATGACCGGACCGGCAGCGGCCATGGCAGCGGCGATCTGACCGGTATTGAAAAGAGCGGCTCCCGCTGCGCTTACACCTACCACTGAAAAAACCGCTCTGTTCTTCAAAAAGGCCATGACCGGAAGAGAAAACAGCATGCCGCTGAGACTGTAGAGTATGCCGAACATACTGCCGAAAAGCAGACCCGAGACCAGTATGCGAACAAGAGATACGGCAAGCGCCGGGCGGAACCCGTATCTGTACAATACAAAGACCGTCACGATGTTTGCCAGCCCAAGCTTCACTCCGGGCACCGGGAAGTGTACCGGGATAAGATATTCCACATACCCCATTATTACCGCAAGAGAAGTGAGCATACCAAGATACGCGGTTTTTTTAGCCGTAGTCATTTCCATTTGCCATAGAGTATATCATACGGGCAATATTGACGATATCCTTGCTTTCAAGATAGAATTTAATAAGTTATGGACTACGAGATCACCGTAAAAGGACTGGTGCAGGGAGTAGGCTTCAGACCGTTCGTATATCGGCTCGCGACATCGATGGGACTGAGCGGAGATGTCAGGAATTCCGGCGGTATAGTGCGTATCAGACTGAAGGATGTGTCTGAGGATGTGCTGAAACGTTTTATCGCCGGACTGAGGGCGGAAAAGCCCAGGGGGTCAAGCATTGCTTCTATAGAGACAAAGCCGGCAGAGCATAACGATGCTGCCGGTTTTTTTATAATATCTTCCGACAGTGACAGGCAGGAGGAGTTTCCGGAGATACCTGCGGATATAGGTGTGTGCAGCAGATGCCGGGCTGAAATGAAAGATCTCAGCAATCGCAGGTATGGCTATCCATATATATCATGCGCATCCTGCGGCCCCAGATTCTCTATCATCGAGCGTCTGCCCTATGACAGGGATAATACCACCATGCGAGAGTATGATATGTGCAGCCAGTGCGAAGAGGATTATTCGGATGAGACCAATCCGTATGCGACAAGGCATTTCGCACAGACAATAAGCTGTATGAACTGCGGCCCCCAGGCTATACTCAGCACCCCTGAAAGAGAATACAGAGGCAACTTCGCTGTGGGAGAGGCATGCAGGATACTCAGAAACGGAGGGATCCTGGCGCTTAAAGGGATCGGGGGATACCAGTTCGTATGCGATCCCGAAGATACGTATGCGGTGTTGAAGCTCAGAGAGATAAAAGGCAGGGAAAAGAAGCCTTTTGCTATACTCTTTCCGTCGATAGCTGCCATAAGGAGATTCGCCAAAGTATCTTCAGAAGAGGAGAGGCTGCTGAAATCGGATGCCAGGCCGGTAGTACTGCTGGATGCCGGGGGAAAAGAAAGGTTCAGCCGTTTCGTATGTGCGGACAGCAGGAGCATAGGAGCTATGCTTCCGCATACCGGCATACACGAAATGCTCACAGCTGTGTGCGGACCGCTCATCGTCACATCAGGAAATATCAGCGGGGAGCCCCTGTCTTATAAGGATGATGAATTCTTCAGACATGAATATGAAGGGCTGGAGGGCACGCTGTATAATACAAGGAAGATACTTACGCCGCTCGATGATTCGGTCGTGAGGATACTCGGCGGAAGGGTGAGGACCATAAGATATGCCAGAGGGTACGTGCCGGGAAGACTGGCGCTGGACCGCCCGATAAAAAAACCGCTGCTCACAATGGGCGGGGATCTGAAGGCTTCTTTTGCCATATCAAAGGGAAAAAACATCATACTTTCCCAGTATCTGGGGGATCTGGAGAGCTACGCCGTGCAGGAGAGCTACAAGGCGGCTTTGAGCAGGACACTGGAGCTGTATGGCTTCAGGCCGGAAGCCATAGCCTGCGATAAACACCCGGGGTATATTTCGGGAAGACTTGCGGATGAGCTGTCAAAAAAACACCGTATCCCCGTCGTAGGGATATATCATCATCATGCTCATGTGGCATCCGTCATGGCCGAGCACGGTCTCACACATACAATAGGAGTGGCCATGGACGGTACCGGCTACGGCAGGGACGGCAGGATCTGGGGAGGTGAGATATTCTATATCTCAGGTTCTGCGGCAGACAGAAGAGACCATATCGGATATTTCAAGCTGATAGGGGGCGATGAAGCCGCAAAAGATGCAAAAAAAGATCTCCAGTGCCTGATGTACGCGGCAGATATGGATATAGAGAATCCGCTGATAGGAGTGGCGCTGGATGAGGATATCAATACCTTTGAGACATCATCGGCCGGGAGACTCTTCGATATCATGGCAGCGGCACTGGGGCTGCGTTCCTATAACACATATGAGGCCGAGTGCGCCATAGCCCTGGAGAATGCAGCTTATGATGCGCTGAGAAAGGGACTGACCACATATGCACTGCCTGTCACATCGGATCCGGTCGAAATGCTGTACTATGCAGTGAAAGCAAGGGATAAGGGCATAGATGTGCGTGAGATAGCACTCGGCTTTCACCGGATGCTGTCTTCATGGATAATCCGGAGCTGTTCAAAGATAAGAGAAGAAAAGTCGGATAATAATGTGTGTCTGTCCGGAGGCTGTTTCGCGAATCGTGTATTGAGCGAGATGTGCCGGGTGGGACTTGTGACCAAGGGCTTTCATGTATATATGAATGAGAATGTCCCCATGAACGATCAGGGTATAGCTGTCGGGCAGGCATATATTCTTTCCCTGCAATGAAGAGAGGCGGAGCAGTATGTGTATAGCGACAAGCGGAGTGATAATAAAAAAAAGAGGACATAAGGCGGATGTAAGCTTCGGGGGCAATGTGATCGAAGCGGAAGCCGGTCTTACCGGATGCGAGGTCGGAGACCATGTTCTGGTCCATGCCGGCTGCATAATACAGGTGCTCAGCGAAAATGAAGCCGAAGAGATGGACGAGATAATGGATCTGATAGACAGCATGCAGAATAAAGGATCGACAGTGAAAACGGAGGATATGAAGTGACGCTTTCGGATGCGGCTGAATATCTGAAAAGCTATGACGGAAGAGAGCTGCGGATCATGGAGATATGCGGCACACACACGGCAGGTATAAGAAAGAACGGAATACCTTCTATGCTCTCCGACAGGATCCGCCTCATCACAGGTCCCGGCTGCCCGGTATGCGTTACCGTGACCGGATACATAGACAGGCTCATAGAGTTGTCTGAGGACAGGAAGAACGTGATCGTTTCCTTCGGCGACCTGCTCAGAGTGCCCGGGAGTGAGATGAGTCTGACTCAGGCAGGGGCGCAGGGAGCGGATATTAGATATGTGTATTCTCCTATGGATATGCTGAAGCTCGCCAAAGAGGACAGGTCTCATATATACATTTTTGCAGCAGTGGGATTTGAAACTACCGCACCGGTATATGCGGCCCTTATTTCAGAAGCGGAACAGAACGGCATAGATAATATAAGACTGCTGACCTCATTAAAGACCATGCCCGAAGCCATAAGGAAAGTATCTGAAGGAATAGACGGTTTCCTTGCTCCGGGACATGTGGCAGTGATAACAGGGACCGGCGAATATGCGGGACTTTCGGAAGAACTGGGTATCCCCTTTGTGATATCGGGATTTGAAGGCGGCGAGCTCCTGGCTTCCTTATATGCACTTACGAAACTCGCGGCAAAGAAAGAGGCAAAGTGCATGAATCTGTATCCCCGTGCGGTAAAGGACAGCGGAAACGAAGAGGCGCGACGGGCTGTCAGCAGGATATTTGAAAAGGGCGATGCTGCATGGAGAGGACTGAGTGTCATACCGGATTCCGGCTTATATCTGAAAGAAGAGTATAAAAGATATGATGCGGGAAGCGTGGACATTATCCATGATAAAGAGCCTGCAGGCTGTCGATGTGCAGATGTGATAACAGGCAGGCTGGCATCAGAGGATTGTCCTCTGTTCGGAAACAGTTGTACGCCTGAGCATCCTGTGGGAGCCTGTATGGTATCTGCAGAGGGAGCCTGTTTTAACAGCTTTAACTGATCGGTGTGCCGTAGCTATTCAGAGCAGTTACAGTGTACCTTACTCCAGCGGCAGGTAGCTCCGCAAGGCAGCACCAGACCGCTTTCGGTGACCGGAAGACCTACCTCATCGGCCTCGACGGTACCGTCAGACCTGTTCTTCATGATCGTATTCATCATGTAAGACAGTACGGCTGGCTGCAGTCCCGTTGTATATGAATTGAGTATGATAAAGGCCGGATCATCGGACAAAAGCCCTGTTATCAGTCTCAAAAAATCAAAAATGTTTTCTTCCATCTTCCATATCTCGCCCTTGGGACCTCTCCCATATGAGGGCGGATCAAGAATCACAGCGTCATATTTATTGCCGCGTCTTATTTCGCGCTCCGCAAACTTGCGGCAGTCATCCACTATCCATCGGCAGCTCTCGTGGGGGATGCCGGATGATACAGCATTCTCCCTGGCCCAGCCTACCATACCCTTCGATGCATCAACATGAGTCACATGTGCGCCGGCTTTTGCAGCGGATATCGTAGCTCCGCCGGTATAGGCAAAAAGGTTTAGCACCTTTGTATTTTGACCCTGCGCCTTGCGTGCTTTTATGATACCCGCGGCGTATGCCCAGTTTGCTGCCTGCTCAGGAAAGAGTCCTGTATGCTTGAAGGAGAATGGCTTAAGATTAAACTTAAGACCGTCAAGGGAAATCTGCCACTCTTCCGGCAGAGCATTAAACTCCCAGTGACCGCCCCCCTTATCACTGCGATAGTAGTGTCCGTTAGGCTTGTGCCATCTTGGATCCTTCTTTGGGGTATCCCATATCACCTGCGGATCGGGGCGTACCAGTATATAGTCTCCCCATCTTTCCAGCTTTTCTCCGCCGGATGCGTCTATTACCTCGTAATCCTTCCAACTGTCAGATATTATCAAGTCCTGTTCCGCCTTTTTTCTTAAATAACTGTCCCATAGGCTTTCTCCTTATCCCGTCCGTCAGATCCGCTATCTTGTCCTTAAAGCTTACTGCTGCCGTCCATCTGTCTGTCCACTCATAATACACTATGGGCAGTATGGGCGGATACCTGAACTCCTTTTTCTTTGATATCCCTTCCTGCAGCTTCTCCTGTTCTTTTTCGTAGTCCTCCCAAATATAGACCATGTACCGCAGAAGCTGCATGGTTACATTATACCATACAAGCTGGCATGCGCATTATCCTTGCGTTTTTATGCTGCTGGGCAATCACAACCAGCCAAAGGGCTGGTTGTGTTATAATCTACCGTGGATTTGTGTTCAATCAGGGCTATCATATACGCGCACTCGCCATTGCTGAGTCTTACCCTCTGATGTAAAGGAATCATAAAACGTAAAATGCCATCTATACGACAGGCAGACATTAATTGAACACATACCGGCAGAGGATTATAATAAATCGGTATGAGCAGGATAGACAGGACACACGGAGCCGGGGGCATATCGACCTCACGGCTCATAGATGAAATATTCAAGAAGGCGTTTTCCAATGAATATCTGGATGCACTGTCGGACTCCGCGGTGGTGCCGGGAGCCGGCAGGCTCGCTCTGACTACGGATTCTTTTGTGGTGCGTCCCATATTCTTTCCCGGAGGAGATATAGGCAGGCTGGCAGTCTGCGGCACCGTAAACGATCTGCTGATGAGCGGGGCAGAGCCCGGATATATCACTGCCGGTTATATCCTTGAGGAGGGTCTTGATACGGACGACCTTGAGAGGATCGTATCATCGATGGCAGAGACGGCAAAGGAAGCAGGAGTAAAGATAGTCACCGGTGATACCAAGGTGGTGGAGCCTGCGGACCCCAAGGCTCCGGGGCTTATGATAAACACCTCAGGTGTCGGGTTTCTTGACGGAGATACCGTGATATCGGCATCAGAGATACAGCCGGGCGATACCGTGATATTATCCGGGACGCTCGGGGATCACCATGCGGCGATACTGTCAGGCCGGATGGGGATCAGCAATTCGATCGTTTCCGATGCTGCTCCCCTGTGTGAGCTCGTAAGACATCTTCTTGAAGCCGGGATACATATCCATGCCATGAGAGATGTGACAAGAGGTGGGCTTGCGACGATCCTCAATGAATTCGCCGGAGTATCGGGCAGATCTATTTATATAGAAGAAACAGCTCTCCCCATAGCACAAGATGTAGCAGCATTTAGCAGGCTTCTGGGGCTTGATCCGCTATATATGGGCAATGAAGGAAAGTGTGTCATACTTCTTTCCGGAGCGGAGGCGCAGCAGGCTCTGGATATCATAAAAAGGAGTAAATACGGCAGGGAGGCCGCGGTAATAGGCGGTGTCACGGATGACGCTACGGGTGTCACGATGCGTACCGCCATCGGAGGTACACGTGTGATCGGTCCTCTTGTCGGAGAAGGGCTTCCAAGGATCTGCTGAAATTCTGAAAAAAGTTCTTGCATTATCCCCCATATATGTGTTAATCTATCACTTGCCGTGACGCAAAAGCTATGAAGCGTGAAGTTGCTGCAAAGCCCGAACCTTTAGACCCAATGGGGACGGAACAGGTAATTTACGCGGAGCGAAGGTCATGTCATAGATACTGGCGAAGTAGTCACTGTACAGCATAAATTTACGAGGCAAAGCCCACGGGGAACTGGCCTTGGAAATAAAGATGCCAAGTCTGTCTTTAATATATATAGGACACACGCGGCAATGTGTACAGTCACCGCCCGAGGACATTTATTTAAGGAGGCGACTTTTTTTATGGCAAAACAGGTTATGAGAATCACACTGAAGGCATATGATCACGAGCTCGTGGACCAGTCCGCGGCAAAGATCATAGAGGCTGTGAGAAAGAGCGGATCTGACGTGTCAGGCCCCGTACCTCTTCCTACCAAGAAGGAAGTGATCACTATTCTCCGCGCCGTGCATAAGTACAAGGATTCCAGAGAGCAGTTCGAGCAGAGGACTCACAAGAGACTCATCGACGTACTGGCTCCCACTCAGAAGACGGTGGACATGATGTCTCGTATGGAGCTCCCCGCAGGAGTATCCATCGATGTCAAGATGAAGACCAGAAACTGATAACAGATCAAGAAGTGTACATGAGCAGCTGGTTCTGCTCCAAGGTACAGAAAGGAAAAGAGATGAAAAAAGCAATACTTGCAACGAAGGTCGGAATGACTCAGGTCTTCGACGAGAACGGCATACTAATCCCGGTCACGGTACTGGAAGCAGGTCCGTGTGTGGTGACACAGCTCAAGACAGTCGACAATGACGGATACGATGCTGTACAGGTCGGCTTCGGTGAGAGGAAAGAAAGGATCGTCACAAAGGACAAGGGCGGTTCCAAGACAGTGGCTCACAGACACGGAGCCAACCAGGCCGAGATGGGTCACTTCAGGAAGGCCGGAGTAGATGCGAAGAAATACGTCAGGGAGTTCAGATTCGAGAACTGCTCCGAATATGAGATAGGAGCCGAGATAAAGGCTGACATCTTTGAGGCAGGCGACAAGGTAGACGTCACTGCGATTTCGAGAGGAAAGGGCTTCCAGGGTACTATCAAGAGACTGGGACAGCACAGAGGACCCATGAAGCATGGCTCCAAGTTCCATCGTCATCAGGGTTCAAACGGTTCCACATCGTCACCGAGCCGTGTGTTCAAGGGCAAGGGAATGCCCGGACATATGGGATCCGTACAGGTGACGGTACGTAACCTCGAGGTGGTGAGAGCCGATGCAGATAAGAACCTGCTGCTCGTGAAGGGCGCGGTTCCCGGAGCAAAGAAGGCTCTGATCACGATCAAAGAGACCACGAAGGTCTCCAAATAATCGAAAGGAAGGAGGAACCGAAGATGGCTAACGTAAAAGTTTACGATATGACAGGAAAAGAGACCGGCTCAATGGAGCTCGACGACAAAGTGTTCGGTGTAAAGGTCAATGAGCATCTCATACATATGGCGGTGACACAGTATCTCGCTGACAACCGTCAGGGAACACAGAAGGCAAAGACGAGGTCGGAGGTATCCGGCGGCGGCAGGAAGCCCTGGAGACAGAAGGGGACCGGTCATGCAAGACAGGGTTCGACGAGATCACCTCAGTGGAGACACGGCGGAGTTGTATTCGCTCCCGTTCCCAGGGATTATTCTTTCAAGCTCAACAAGAAAGAGAAGAGGCTGGCTCTGAAGAGTGCCCTTACCTCCAGAGTTGAGGCTGACAAGTTTATCGTGCTGGACGATCTGAAGCTGGACGAGATCAAGACAAAAGAGTTCAAGAAGGTGCTGGATGCCCTCAAGGTCGGCAAGGCACTCGTGATACTTGATTCTCTCGACAGAAATGTGATCCTCTCAGCGAGGAATGTGCCGGGTGTAGCTACTGCTCAGGCAGGAAGCATCAACACATATGACATCATGAAGTACAGCACTGTGGTGGCTACAAAGGCTGCGGCGGAGAAGATTCAGGAGGTATATGCGTAATGGCTGATATAAAATACTACGATGTGATTTTGAAGCCCGTCGTGACAGAGAAGTCCATGAATGCACAGGCAGAGAGGAAGTATACATTCTATGTAGCTCCCGAGGCAAACAAGACCATGATCAAGGAAGCTGTCGAGAAGATGTTTGACGGCGTGAAGGTTGAAAAGGTCTACACCATGAACCTGACCGGAAAGAACCGCAGGAGAGGGTATACCGTGGGCCAGACCGCCGCAAGGAAAAAAGCGATCGTTAAGCTTACCGAGGATTCAAAAGAAATAGAGATCTTCGCAGGACTGTAAGTCGAAAGAGACCGGACAGATCATCTGAGACAAAGCTATGCCCGGACACACAGACCCGGTGCCGGACGATAAGGATATTCAGATAAAGAAAGGAAAAGAAAATGGGAATAAAAACATATAAGCCCTATACACCGTCAAGAAGAAACATGACGGGCTCTGATTTTTCAGAGGTCACGAAGAAAACTCCCGAGAAATCCCTTCTTGTATCAAAGAAGAAGAATTCGGGAAGAAACAACCAGGGTAAGATCACCGTTCGTCACAGAGGCGGCGGAAACAGACAGAAGTACAGACTTATCGATTTCAGGAGGAACGATAAGGACGGGATCCCTGCTCGTGTGGCAGGTATTGAGTACGATCCCAACAGGACAGCAAACATTGCGCTGCTCATATATGCGGACGGAGAGAAGAGATACATCCTTGCCCCCAACGGACTGAAGGACGGAATGACCGTCATGAGCGGTCCCGAGGCCGAGGTGAGAGTAGGAAACTGCCTGCCCTTCGCATATATCCCGGTCGGAACCGAGATACACAACATAGAGCTCTACCCCGGCAAGGGCGGACAGATGGTCCGCAGCGCCGGAACCACAGCACAGCTCATGGCTAAGGAAGGCAAATATGCTACCATAAAGCTTCCTTCCGGAGAGATGAGGATGGTACCGATCGAGTGCAGAGCAACTATAGGTACAGTCGGAAACATAGACCACAATCTAATCAACTACGGTAAGGCGGGACGCATCCGTCACATGGGAATCCGTCCTACCGTCCGCGGATCGGTCATGAACCCGAACGACCACCCTCACGGCGGTGGTGAGGGACGAGCTCCCATCGGACGTCCCGGACCCTCTACTCCTTGGGGCAAGCCCGCTCTCGGCTATAAGACAAGAAAGGCCAAGAAGGCAAGCAACAAGCTGATAGTGAGAAGAAGAAACGGCAAGGCATTGAGTTAAGGAGGGAATAGGCAGATGTCACGTTCAATAAAAAAAGGACCGTTCGCAGATGATAGTCTACTGAAGAAGATCGATGCAATGAACGCAGCAAATAAAAAAGAGGTAGTGAAGACATGGTCACGCCGCTCCACCATATTCCCTTCATTCGTGGGACACACCATCGCGGTGCATGATGGAAGGAAGCACGTGCCGGTATATATCACCGAGGATATGGTAGGACACAAGCTCGGCGAGTTCGTAGCTACCAGGACATACCGTGGACACTCATCGTCTGAATCAAAATCAGGCGTGAAATAAAGGATAATCAGGAAAGGAGGTCATAATCCATGGCAAAAGGACATAGATCCCAGATCAAGAGACAGAGGAACGAGAATAACAGGGAAAAGAGACCGCACGCCAGGTTATCCTATGCAAGGGTGCCGGTACAGAAGGCTTGCTTCGTACTGGATGCCATCAGAGGCAAGAGCGTGAATGAGGCAAAGGCTATACTTGCATATAACCCGAGATATGCATCAGAGGTCATACTGAAGCTTGTTAATTCAGCAGCTGCAAATGCAGAGAACAACCAAGGAATGGACATCTCGAAGCTTTACGTAGCAGAGTGCTACGCGAGTGAGGGACCTACACTGAAGCGCATACAGCCCAGGGCTCAGGGGCGCGCATACAGGATACTGAAGAGGATGAGCCACATTACCGTTGTACTGGATGAAAGGAGCTAATATATGGGACAGAAGGTAAATCCCCATGGCCTCAGAGTAGGTATCATAAAGGACTGGAGTTCCAGATGGTATGCACCGTCAACGGAATTCGCAGAGAGCCTGGCAGAGGATTACAGGATCAGAGAGTTCCTGAAGAAGGAGCTTTATGCAGCCGGCATCTCCAGGATAGAGATAGAGAGGGCTGCAGGACGTGCCAAGGTCATCGTGTATGCCGCAAAGGTCGGTATCGTGATGGGCAAGGGCGGAGCTGACATAGAGAAGACAAAGAAGAAGCTGCAGAGACTGTCAAAGAGCAATCTCGTACTCGATGTGAGAGAGGTGAGAAGGCCCGACAAAGATGCGCAGCTCGTGGCGGAGAACATAGCCAGCCAGCTGGAGAACCGTGTGTCCTTCAGAAGAGCAATGAAGTCTGCTATGCAGAGGACGATGAAGAACGGCGCAAAGGGCATCAAGGCCAGCGTATCGGGAAGACTCGGCGGAGCGGACATAGCCCGCAGGGAGTTCTATTCGGAGGGGACCATCCCGCTGCAGACACTCAGAGCTGATATAGACTATGGATTCGCAGAGGCGGATACCACCTACGGTAAGATCGGTGTCAAGGTATGGATCTATAAGGATGAGGTGCTCGGAAGGCATAAGTTTGCCGTATCTGAGGACGATATGCCCGAGGATCCCAACACAAGAAACAACAACAGAAGAAGAAGCAACAACAGCAGGAGGGAGGGTGACAGATAATGTTAATGCCGAAGAGAGTAAAGCATCGTAAGCAAATGCGTGGTACGATGCGAGGCAAGGCGAATACCGGCAATACCATCGTATACGGCGAATACGGTATAGTAGCAACCGAGCCCTGCTGGATAAAGTCAAATCAGATAGAGGCAGCCCGTGTCGCCATGACCAGATACATCAAGCGTGGCGGACAGGTGTGGATCAAGATATTCCCGGACAAGCCCGTAACGGCAAAGCCTGCCGAGACCCGAATGGGATCCGGAAAGGGCGCTCTGGAGTACTGGGTAGCAGTGGTCAAGCCCGGCAGAGTAATGTTCGAGATAGCAGGAGTGTCCGAAGAGGTGGCAAAGGAGGCATTGAGACTTGCTTCCCACAAGCTTCCCTGCAAATGCAAGATATACTCCAAGGCCGATCTCGAGGAGGTAGTAAAGGCGAAAGGCGGTGACATCTAATGAAATCAAATAAGTATTTGGAAGATCTCAGAGCGAAGTCGGGAACTGAGCTCGCAAGTGACCTCACCGCAGCAAAGAAGGAGCTTTTCAATCTCCGGTTCCAGAATGCCACAAACCAGCTGGACAATACTTCCCGCATCGGAGAGGTCAGAAAGAACATAGCGCGTATTCAGACGGTCATAACCGAGAAGTCGGCTGAAGCCTGATCGGAAAGGAGATAAACGTGGAAGAGAGAAATCTGAGAAAGACCCGTACTGGAAAGGTCATAAGCGACAAGATGGATAAGACCATCACAGTAGCTGTTCAGGACAATGTACGTCATCCCCTTTACAAGAAGATCGTGAAACGTACTTACAAGCTTCATGCACACGATGAGAAGAATGAAGCGAATGTCGGAGATACAGTGAAGGTAATGGAGACCCGTCCCCTTTCAAAGTCAAAGAGATGGAGACTGGTCGAGATAATAGAAAGAGCTAAGTAAACCTGAAAGGAGAGGAAAATGGTACAGCAGGAAACAAGACTTAAAGTCGCTGACAATACCGGCGCTAAAGAGCTCCTCACCATAAGGGTAATGGGAGGCTCTACCAGAAGATATGCCAGCGTAGGCGACATCATCACTGCCACAGTCAAGGATGCCACTCCCGGCGGAGTAGTAAAGAAGGGTGATGTGGTCAAGGCAGTTGTAGTACGTACGGTAAAGTCCATACGACGCAAGGACGGATCCTATATCCGCTTTGATGAGAATGCGGCTGTCATCATAAAGGATGACAATACGCCAAGAGGAACACGTATTTTCGGACCCGTAGCCCGTGAGCTTCGTGACAAGCAGTTCATGAAGATCGTTTCACTGGCTCCCGAAGTATTATAAGGAGGTCATCATGGCGACTACAAAGATCAAGAAGGGCGATACCGTACAGGTTATCGCAGGAAGAAATAAAGGTAAGCAGGGCAAGGTCACATCTGTCGATGCAAAGCACGGCAAGCTCGTCGTAGAAGGTGTGAACATGCTCACAAAGCACGAGAAGCCCTCGGCGTCCAATCCTGACGGAGGTATCACTCACAAGGAAGGCACAATAGACATTTCCAACGTCATGTATGTGCACAACGGCAAGCCCACTCGTGTCGGTTTCAAGGTAAACGGGGACAAGAAGGTCCGCATCGCCAAGTCAACAGGCGATGTAATTGACTGAGAAGGAGGCCTGAAAGTTGAGCAGATATAAAGAGCAATACAACAAAGAGATAAGGGATGCCATGCAGAAGAAGTTCGGCTACAAGAATGTCATGGAGATCCCCAAGATCGAGAAGATCGTAGTGAACATGGGTGTCGGAGAGGCAAAGGACAACGCGAAGCTTCTGGACTCCGCAGTGACTGATCTGGAGAAGATCACCGGACAGCATGTCGTGACCACAAAGGCCAAGAAGGCAGTGGCAAACTTCAAGATAAGAGAAGGCATGGCCATCGGCTGCAAGGTAACATTACGTGGCGACAAGATGTATGACTTCCTGGACAGACTCGTTAACCTGGCACTTCCCCGAGTCCGTGACTTCAGAGGTGTGCCTGCGAGCTCCTTTGACGGCAGAGGCAACTATGCTCTGGGAATAAAAGAGCAGATCATCTTCCCCGAGATCGAGTACGACAAGATCGACAAGATCAGAGGCATGGATGTCATCATAGTCACTACAGCAAAGACCGATGAAGAGGCAAGAGAGCTCCTGAGGCTCTTCAATATGCCGTTTGAGAAACAGGAGGCAGTATAATATGGCAAAATTATCTATGAAACGGAAGCAGCAGAGAAAGCCGAAGTTTTCCACAAGAGCATATACCCGCTGCAGCATCTGCGGACGTCCTCATTCAGTACTGAGGAAATATGGTATCTGCCGTATCTGCTTCAGGGAGCTGGCTTATAAGGGACAGATACCCGGCGTAAAGAAAGCCTCATGGTAAGAAGAAAGGAGATCAGATAAATGCTTACGACTAATGATCCGATTGCAGATATGCTCACAAGAATACGTAATGCAAATACTGCAAAACATGATACAGTCGAGATCCCGGCATCAAAGATGAAGCTCGCGATCGCTGATATCCTTCAGGATGAGGGTTATATCAGGAAGTACGAAGTGGTAGATGCAGACAAGGGATTCAAGAATATCAAGGTAGAGCTGAAGTACAACGACAACAAGAGGGAAAAGGTACTCACCGGACTTAAGAGAATATCAAAGCCTGGTCTGCGTATATACGCAGGCAAGGATGAGCTTCCCAGGGTGCTCGGAGGACTCGGTGTCGCCATCATCTCTACGAACAAAGGTGTAGTAACAGACAAGAAGGCAAGAGAGCTCGGCGTAGGCGGAGAGGTTCTTGCATTCGTATGGTAAATAACGAATAGGAGGTTGCGGGCATGTCACGAATCGGAAAAATGCCTATCGCCATACCGTCCGGAGTAACGGTCAATATGGCAGAAAATAATACGGTGACTGTAAAAGGTCCCAAAGGCGAGCTCACAAGGACGCTCCCTGCTGTGCTCACGATAAAGCAGGAAGACGGCAACATCGTCGTAGAGAGACCTAACGATGAGAAGGAGACCAAGGCTCTTCACGGACTCACCAGATCACTTCTGAACAACATGGTGATCGGTGTCACGGAGGGTTACTCCAAGACTCTCGAGATCAACGGAGTAGGATACAGAGCAGCAAAGCAGGGCAAGAAGCTGACCCTTTCACTCGGCTACTCTCATCCTGTGGAGATGGAGGATCCCGAGGGCATCACGACAGAGGTAAAGGATAATCAGATAATCGTATCCGGTATTAGCAAAGAAGCAGTCGGACAGTATGCTGCAGTGATCCGCGATAAGAAGAGACCTGAGCCTTACAAGGGTAAGGGAATCAAGTATATCGATGAAGTGATCAGGCGCAAGGTCGGTAAGACCGGTAAAAAGTAAATACCAGAAAGGATAGGTTATGATAAAGAAAAGATCAAGAGCTGAAGTGCGTGAGAAGAAGCACATGCGTATCAGGAACCGTTTCAGCGGGACAGCTGAGAGACCCAGGCTTGCTGTATTCAGGAGCAATAAGAACATCTATGCTCAGGTGATAGATGATGTAGAGGGCAAGACACTCGCAACCGCATCTACGGTAGAGAAGGATATCAGAGGACAGGTCAAGTACACCGACAATACCGAGGCAGCCGAGTGCGTCGGAAAGGCGATAGCCGAGCGTGCCAAGGCAAAGGGTATCGAAGAGGTGGTCTTTGACAGAGGCGGATATATCTACCATGGCAAGGTAAAGGCTCTGGCAGATGCAGCCCGCGAAGCAGGACTTAAATTCTAAGGGAAAGGAGAGGACACATGGAAGCAGATAACAGAGACAGAAGAAGAAATTCCAGGAACGACAGAGAGCCCGATGATGGACTGAGCGACAAGGTTGTTACCATCAAGAGAGTCACCAAGGTCGTAAAGGGTGGTCGTAATATGCGTTTCTCCACCCTGGTAGTAGTAGGAGACAAAGAAGGACATGTGGGCGTAGGACTCGGCAAGGCAGCCGAGATACCCGAGGCTATCCGCAAGGGCAGGGAGGATGCTAAGAAGCATATGATATCTGTTGCCCTGGACGAGAACGGATCCATAGCCCATGATTTCATCGGTCACTTCGGAGGAGCAGAGATACTTCTGAAGAGAGCACCCGAAGGAACAGGTATCATAGCCGGCGGTCCCGCACGTATCGTCTGCGAGCTGTCCGGTATCAGGAACATCAGGACCAAGTCACTTGGCTCCAACAACAAGCAGAATGTCGTGCTTGCAGCTATCGATGCGCTCACACAGATCACATCACCTGAAGAGGTAGCCCGCAAGAGAGGCAAGACTGTAGAGGAGGTAAAGGCATAATGGCATCGAAGCTCAGGATCACTCTGGCGAAGTCGACTATTGCAGCACTTCCCAAGCATAAGAAGACGGTCGAGGCTCTGGGTCTGCGCAAGACCTATCATACAGTGGAGCACCCCGACAATGATGCAGTCAGAGGAATGATAAAGCAGGTAAGTCACCTGCTTAAGGTGGAAGAGATAGACTGAACAGGCGAGTGGACAGACTATGCAGCATGCTCTGCATAGTCGTCGGGTTTTGCGAGGAAATGGCGACACCCGATAAAGATCTGCGTTTTAGCGAAAGGAGAAAAAATGGAACTTCATGAGATCGGACCTGCAGCAGGTTCAAAGCATAACAGGTACAGAAAAGGCAGAGGTCATGCTTCGGGAAACGGCAAGACTGCAGGATACGGCCATAAGGGACAGAAGGCGAGATCCGGACAGCCCCGTATAGGCTTCGAGGGAGGCCAGATGCCTCTGTACAGGAGAATACCCAAGAGGGGATTCCAGAACTACAACCACAAGGAGATCGTCACACTTAACGTATCTCAGCTTGACAAGTTCTATAACGACGGTGATACGGTCGTATCTGAGGATCTGATCGAGAGGAACATCATCAAGGATACATGTGACGGCCTCAAGATCCTCGGGGGCGGAGAGATCACAAAGAAGCTGACTGTAAAGGCGAATGCCTTCTCAGAGACGGCAAAACAGAAAATAGAAGCAGCAGGTGGAAAAGCTGAGGTGATCTGATGTTTGAAACAGTACGTAATGCTTTCAAGGTCAAGGAGATCAGGAACGGCATTATATTCACGCTCCTGATGCTGGTGGTGGTCCGTCTGGGCTGCCAGCTTCCGGTACCCGGGATCAACAGGGACTTCTTCGCACAGTGGTTCTTACAGATCACGGGAGATTCTTTCAATTTCTTCAATGCGTTTACCGGCGGTTCATTTGAGAACATGTCGCTCTTCGCACTGAACATCACACCGTACATTACATCAAGTATCATAATACAGCTGCTGACCATAGCCATCCCCGCTCTGGAAGAGATGCAAAGAGATGGCGAGGAAGGCAGGAAGAAGCTGGTATCGATAACGAGATATGTGACGGTGGGACTGGCTCTTATCGAGTCCCTTGCAATGGCTATCGGATTCGGAAGGTCCGGAATACTTGAGACCTATAACGCATTCAACGTTATCATGGTCATATGCACACTTACGGCAGGCTCGGCTTTCCTTATGTGGATAGGAGAGCAGATCACGGAGTACGGTGTCGGTAACGGAATATCCATCGTGCTGACAATAAATATCATATCAAGGATACCTGACGATATGACAAGCCTGTTCACCATGTTCGTATCGGGCAGGCCTCTGGCATATGCGATACTGAATGCGGTGATCATCATTGCGATCATACTGGTGACCGTGGTGCTCACTATCCTGCTGAACGATGCAGAGCGCAGGATACCCGTACAGTATGCCAAGAAGATGCAGGGCAGGAAACAGTATGGCGGGAACAGCACATACATACCGCTCAAGGTGAATACGGGAAATGTCATACCCATCATCTTCGCATCGTCTATAATGCAGTTCCCTGTAGTAATATCACAGCTCATTGGCAAGAGCGGCGGCACGACCATATGGGGACATATACTCAGAGCGCTGAGCTCGGGCAACTGGTTCAATATGGCAACACCCTGGTATACGATCGGCGCTCTGGTATACATACTTCTGGTCATATTCTTTGCTTACTTCTACACATCGATCACCTTCAACCCGCTGGAGATCGCTGACAATATGAAGAAGCAGGGAGGCTTCATACCCGGTATCAGACCTGGCAAGCCTACCAGCGACTATCTCACCAGGATACTGAACTATATCATCTTCATCGGTGCGGTAGGGCTCGTGATCGTAGCTATGATACCCATATTCTTCAACGGAGCCTTCAATGCGAACGTCTCCTTCGGAGGAACATCTCTGATAATCATAGTAGGTGTCATACTCGAGACTCTCAAGCAGATAGAGTCGAAGATGGTAGTAAGAAATTATAAGGGGTTCTTGTCATGAAGATAGTGATGCTGGGTGCACCCGGAGCCGGAAAAGGAACACAGGCAGATAAGATCGCGGAGAAGTTTGGTCTCCCGCACATTTCTACGGGAGATATCTTCCGCAAGAACATCAAGGAAGGGACAGAACTTGGGAAAGAGGCAAAGTCCTACATGGATGCGGGAAAACTCGTGCCGGATGAACTGACGGTAAGGCTTCTTCTGGACAGGGTGAAGAATGATGACTGTGCCAAAGGATATATCCTGGACGGATATCCCAGGACTATTCCCCAGGCCGAGGCACTCGATAAAGAGCTGAAAAAGCTGGGAGAGAAGATAGACTACGCGATAAACGTGGATGTCCCCGATGAGAACATAATAAACAGGATGTCAGGACGCAGAGCCTGCCTTAAATGTGGGGCAACCTATCATCTGAAGTATGTACCGCCCAAGAAAGACGGTGTCTGCGATGAGTGCGGATCCGAGCTGGTGATCAGGGATGATGACAAGCCTGAGACAGTGAAGAACAGGCTTGCTGTATATCACGAACAGACGCAGCCGCTCATAGAATACTTCGAAAAGCAGGGTGTCCTTCATACGGTGGATGGGACGACAGATGCCGGAGACGTGTTCAAAGCGATCGAGCAGATCCTTAGTTAAGAGGTAAGAGAGATATGTCAAAAGCAGATGTCATTGAAGTAGAAGGAAAAGTAGTAGAAAAGCTGCCGAATGCGATGTTTAGGGTCACACTCGAGAACGGACATGAGGTGCTGGCACATATTTCAGGAAAGCTGCGGATGAACTTCATAAAGATCCTGCCCGGAGACAAGGTGACCATCGAACTGTCACCCTATGATCTTACAAAGGGAAGGATCACGTGGCGAGACAAGTAAAAAACTCTTGAAATGAAGAAGGCGCTATGTTAGAATAGCCGTTGGCTCTTTTTTTCAGGAAAGGTTTCTGTTTAGGACAGATAGAAGGAGTACGGAGGGATTACCATGAAAGTAAGAAGCTCAGTAAAGCCCATTTGCGAAAAGTGCAAGGTAATAAAGCGCAAGGGTAAAGTAAGGATCATCTGCGAAAATCCGAAGCATAAACAGGTTCAGGGATAATACCCGGACCTGGTTGTGATATTTATTCTTAAGAAAGGAGAACTCACTTATGGCTCGTATTGCCGGTGTTGATTTGCCCAGGGATAAGCGTGTCGAGATAGGTCTGACATATATCTTCGGTATTGGCAGGTCTTCATCAAACAGGATCCTTAAGGAAGCAGGTGTCAATCCTGACACACGCTGCAAGGATCTCACAGACGATGAAGTCACCAAGATCCGTGATGTCATTGACAAGACACAGGTCATCGAGGGTGATCTCAGACGTGAAGTCGCTATGAACATCAAGCGTCTCACTGAGATCGGCTGCTACAGAGGCACCCGTCACAGAAAGGGACTGCCCTGCCGCGGACAGAAGACCAAGACCAATGCAAGGACATGCAAAGGTCCCAGGAGAACAGTAGCAAACAAGAAAAAATAACTATTGACTGATTATTAGAAAGTGAAAGTAGGTTAGTTTTAATGGCTGGTAAAACACAAGCAGGTGCGAAAAAAGGAACAAAAAAACGCATCAGAAAAAACGTTGAACACGGACAGGCACATATTCAGTCATCCTTTAACAACACTATCGTGACACTTACGGATGCTGAGGGAAACGCTCTTTCATGGGCAAGTGCCGGAGGTCTGGGCTTTAGAGGTTCAAGGAAATCTACTCCATATGCAGCACAGATGGCAGCTGAGACAGCTACCAAGGCAGCTCTTCCTTATGGTCTGAAGACTGTGGACGTGATGGTCAAGGGACCGGGATCGGGACGCGAGGCCGCTATCAGAGCGCTCGCCGCAGCAGGACTTCAGGTAACGAGTATCAAGGACGTCACACCGGTACCGCATAACGGATGCCGTCCGCCCAAGCGCAGAAGAGTTTGATAGGAGGAAGGAAGACATATGGCAGTTAATAGAGAACCTGTTCTGAAAAGGTGCAGATCGCTGGGTCTCGATCCGGTTTATCTCGGATATGACAAGCAGTCAAAGAGACAGGTAAGAAGATCCGGCAGGAAGATAAGTGAGTACGGAACTCAGCTTCGCGAAAAGCAGAAGGCTAAGTTCATATACGGAGTTCTGGAGAAGCCCTTCAGAAACTACTACAAGAGAGCAGACCGCATGAAGGGGATGACAGGTCTGAACCTTATGATCATGCTCGAGCAGAGACTGGATAATGTGGTATTTCGTCTCGGCTTTGCGAAGACCAGAAGAGAAGCCAGGCAGATGGTGGACCACAAGGTCTTCTCCGTGAACGGAAAGACAGTATATATCCCTTCATACAGCGTAAAGCCGGGTGATGTGATCGAGATCAGAGAGAACAAGAGATCCTCACAGCACATCAAGGATATATTCGAGGCTACGTCAGGACGTGCGGTACCCGCATGGCTCACAGCAGACCCTGAGCATTTCAAGGGCACTGTTGACCGCCTGCCTGAGAGAGAAGAGATCGACGTTCCGGTGGATGAGATGCTCATAGTCGAGTTGTATTCAAAATAATAAGATCGGCTCGAAACAGTTTTTGCTGAGGAGGTACTCGATTTGTTAGAATTTGATAAACCCAAAATAGAGATACAGGGAAGCTCCGAAGACGGAAAGTATGCGAGGTTCGTATGCACTCCTCTTGAGAGAGGTTATGGGATCACGATAGGCAATTCACTGCGCAGGATCATGCTCTCATCTCTTCCCGGTACCGCAGTGAGCCAGGTCAAGGTGGACGGAGTGCTCCACGAGTTCTCCACCCTGCCAGGAGTGAAGGAGGATGTGACGGAGATCATCCTGAACATCAAGAATCTGGCGATCAGGAACAACAGCTCTTCGGACGAGCCCAAGACCGCATACATAGAGTGTGACGGCGAGGGAGAGGTGACCGGAGCTGACATACAGTGCGATCAGGATATCGAGATCGTAAACAAGGATCAGCATATTGCAACGCTCAGCGGCTCTGATGCAAAGCTCTATCTGGAGCTCACCATCACAAGCGGAAGAGGCTACGTGTCCGCAGAGCAGAACAAGAGCCCCGAGCTTCCCATCGGTGTGATCTCTATCGATTCTATCTACACTCCCGTAGAGAGAGTGAACATGAGCGTGGAGAACACCCGTGTAGGCCAGCAGACAGACTTTGATAAGCTCACGCTGGATGTGTACACGAACGGTACACTCAGTCCCGAGGACTCTGTAAGTCTGGCATCGAAGGTGCTCTCAGAGCATCTGAACCTCTTCGTTGATCTTTCGGATGCAGCCAGCAGAGCGGAAGTGATGTCAGCTAAGAAAGAAGACGCAAAGGTGGACGTGATGAACATGTCCATAGATGAGCTGGAGCTTTCAGTGAGATCATATAACTGCCTGAAGAGGGCCGGCATCAATACTGTGTCGGAGCTCACCAACAAGACTTCGGATGAGATGATGAAGGTGAGGAATCTCGGCAGGAAATCTCTGGAGGAGGTGCTTGAGAAGCTCAAGGATCTCGGGCTGGAGCTCAAGGCCGGAGCGCCTGCAGAATAGATCGTAAACCGGGAGCGCACGTAATGCCACAGGTTGTGCGGTTCCGCCTGCCGGAATAGTAAGACCGACGAGCGTATTTCGGTATCAGAAAGGAGACAGAAATGGAATACAGAAAGCTTGGAAAGACATCTTCGCAGAGAAAGGCGCTGCTGAGGAACCAGGTAACGGCCCTGATCCTCAACGAGAAGATAGTCACAACACAGGCAAGAGCAGAGGAAGTACAGAAGATAGCAGAAAGGCTCATCACACTTGCCATCCGTGAGAAGGATAATTTCGAGACCGTGAAGGTGCAGGCAAAGGTAGCCCGCAAGGATAAGGACGGCAAGAGGATCAAGGAAGAGAAAGACGGCAAGAAAGTGACCGTATATGATGAGGTCGAGAAGGAGATCAAGAAAGACAAGCCCTCGAGACTTCATGCACGTCGCCAGATGCTGAAGGTACTCTATCCTGTGACAGAGGTTCCCACTGAAGGTGCGCAGAAGAAAAAGAACACCCGTAAGGTGGATCTGGTGGCAAAGCTCTTCGATGAGATAGCACCCAAGTACGTGGATCGTAAGGGAGGATACACCCGTATCGTTAAGATAGGACCCCGCCGCGGCGATGCTGCAATGCAGGTGCTTCTGGAGCTGGTCTGAATACGAGCCGAAAAAGATGCAACAAAAGCCCGAGACGTGCTTGCACGGAATCGGGCTTTTTAGTATAAAGTAGTATAGTCTTATGTCTATAGTAGAAACCCACAATTTAAGCTTTGATTATATCCGCCGTGATGATGAGGGGAATGTGACCGGATTCACCAGGGCCGTGAATGATGTGAACCTGTCCGTGGAGAAGGGACAGTTCATTGCCATACTCGGAGGCAACGGCTCGGGCAAATCTACTCTGGCCAAGCATATCAATGCCATACTTTACCCTACGGAAGGGTATGTTCTGGTGGACGGCAAACGCACATCGGAAGAGGAAAACATCTGGAATATCCGTCAGAAGGCGGGGATGATATTTCAAAATCCGGACAACCAGATCATAGGCTCGATCGTGGAAGAGGACGTGGGATTCGGTCCGGAGAATATGGGAATACAGACAAAAGAGATCTGGGAGAGGGTCGAGGAGGCTCTCAAGGCTCTCGGAATGTGGGAATACAGGAAGCACTCACCCATGAGGCTCTCCGGAGGACAGAAACAGAGGGTAGCCATAGCAGGAGTGGTTGCCATGCATCCGGAATGCATCATAATGGATGAGCCGACCGCGATGCTTGATCCCTCCGGCCGCAAGGATGTGATAAGAGCGGCCAGGGCTCTGAACGACGTGGAAAAGGTCACCATCATACTGATCACACATTACATGGAGGAAGTCATATACGCAGACAGGGTCTTTGTGATGGGTAAAGGAGAAGTGAAGATGACAGGCACTCCACGGGAGATATTTTCGAGAGTGGAGGAGCTGGAGGAGCTGCGCCTGGACGTGCCTCAGGTGACCAGGCTGGCCCATGAACTGAAAAACAGGGGAATGACCAGGCTGCCTGACGGAATACTGACGGAAGAGGAGCTGGTGGACGAAATATGTCGATCATACTCGATCATGTAAATCATATATACAGCAAAGGCACCTCCGATGAGGTAAAGGCCCTTGATGACATATCCCTTGAGATCGCTGACGGAGATTTCATAGGACTGATCGGGCATACCGGCTCGGGCAAATCCACTCTGGTGCAGCATCTGGATGGACTGCTGAAGGCAACGTCCGGACATATCTACTATAACGGTGAGGATATCTATGACAAGGGATACGATATGAAGGGTCTCAGGAGCAAGGTCGGACTCGTCTTCCAGTATCCCGAACATCAGCTCTTCGAAGAGGATGTATTCAAGGATGTATGCTTCGGACCACGTAATATCGGTCTCACAGAAGGAGAGGCAGAGATCGCTGCATATCAGGCCCTCAAGGCAGTCAGACTGCCGGAAGAGCTTTACTATGTATCTCCCTTTGATCTGTCCGGAGGGCAGAAAAGAAGGGTAGCGATAGCGGGGGTCCTCGCCATGAAGCCGGAGGTCCTGGTGCTGGATGAGCCTACTGCCGGTCTGGATCCGGAAGGAAGGGAAGAGATCCTCGGTCTGGTGAAAAAACTGCATGACGAAGAGAACATCACCATAATCCTGGTCTCTCATTCCATGGAGGATGTGGCGGACTATGTCCGGCATATCATCGTCATGGATAAAGGCAGGATACATATGAACGGGACACCGAAGGAGGTCTTCTGGCATGCGAGCGATCTGGAGAGGATAGGGCTTGCGGCTCCCCGTGTCACCTACATCATGCGAAAGCTGAAGCAGGCAGGCTATAATGTGGATACTACGGCGACTACTCTTTCAGAGGCCGCAGACTCGGTGCTGGGGGCTGTGAGACTATGATAAGGGAAATTACTCTCGGACAGTACTATCAGACAGAGTCCAGACTCCACAGACTCGATCCAAGAGTGAAGCTGGTGGGGACCATGGTATTCCTGATATCGCTATTTATTTCCCAGAATGTCCTCTGCTACGCGTTGGCCACTGTATTTCTGATCTGCATGATCCGTCTGTCGAAGGTGCCCTTCGGATATATCGTCCGGGGCATGAAGGCTATCGTGGTAATCATGATGATAACCGTCATATTTAATCTGTTCCTTACCGCCGGCGAACCTCTGGTGAGATTCTGGCGCTTTACGATCACATACCAGGGACTGAAGAATGCTATATATACCGCCATCAGACTGACATATCTGATACTTGGATCCACTCTGATGACGCTGACCACTACGCCGAATGATCTGACGGATGGTATGGAACGGGGACTCGGATTTCTGAGGGTATTCAGGCTTCCCGTGCATGAGATAGCCATGATGATGTCGATCGCATTGAGGTTCATCCCCATACTTTTGGAAGAGACGGACAAGATCATGAAAGCCCAGCAGGCAAGAGGGGCGGACTTCGAGTCGGGCGGCATGATACGCAGAGCAAAGGCAATGGTTCCTCTGCTCGTGCCCCTGTTTGTGTCGGCCTTCAGACGCGCCAACGATCTGGCACTGGCTATGGAAGCCAGATGCTACAACGGCGGCGAGGGAAGGACCAAGATGAAGCCGCTCGAATACAAGCCCTGGGACTTCAGGGCATATATCATACTCTTCTGCTATCTGGTACTTGTGATCCTTCTCGCTTTAATGGACATCAGGATCCCGGTATGATCTCGATTGCCCTTTCCGCAAAGTTCGAAAGGAAGCTTACAGAGGCCCTTCCTGCGGGCGTGTTTGTTTTCATGCTGCTGTCCTATGTGCTGGCGATCACCGGACATATCAGTCATATCACGGGACTGCTGATCGCGTATGAATGTATCGGTCTTGCTGCGGCCCTGGTCTTGCTGAAAAAAAAAGAAGGCGACCTGAAGGGGGTCTTTGCGGATCCGGGTCTTGCGATATTTTTCATTATGTCTGTGATCATCTGGTTCGTGAGCCTTCACATGAAGGTCACGAATTTCGACGATTTTCATTCCTGGGCGATCCAGCCGAAAGATATGTTCATGGTAGACGGCCTTCCAACGGGGGACATGGCCAGTTCTTATTATCGTGACTATTTCCCTCTGGTACAGATAATGGACTATCTCATGCTGAAGATCCTGGGAAGATACAGCGAGAGCGCGATGTTCGCCGTGCTCTGGTGGCTGATGCTCCTGACCGTGCTCCCTTTTCTGCACAGGGACAAGGAGGCTTCAGGCATGACATACTTATGCCGTGTAGTGACCGGGCTGATGATGCCTTTTCTCTTCTCGTTTCAGTTCCTGCACTGTCTGGGGCCCGATATACTGGTGACCACTCTTTTCGGCTGTGTGCTGGCTTATATCTTCGAAACGGACGGTCGGGGAGAGGATACCTTTGGATACTTAAGGATAGCTGCGGGAGTGATCCTGCTGGCTATGCTGAAGACCACAAGCCTTATTTTCGCGGCAGTGTGTATAGCTGTCTTTGTCGTGAAGAGGACAGATATAAAGAACCGCACGACGATCCTTGAAAGCCTGCTTCTCCCGGTGATCACGGGGGCCTTCTGGCTCAGCTGGAAGTCGTTTTGCAATGCGAAGGGCAACACCACCTATCTGTCGGACAATCTGAGGAACAGCCTACGCTCGGAAGGGATCCGCTTCCCGTATTATGCAGGCTCCACCGTCAGGTCGTTCATCGCAAAGCTCTTTACATACGGACTCAACGATGGCAGAGCAGGACTCACATCCTTCTGCATCCTGATATTCTTTGTGATATGTTTTCTTCTGTACCGATATGTGAAAGTAAGGGATATCAGGAATACGCTTTCCTTTATCACTCTGCTTCTCGGGATGGCAGGTTACCTTCTGGTCATGATATACATTTATCTTTTTGTATTTGAAGAATGGGAAGCTTTGTCTTTATCAAGCTATGACAGATACATTTCCACCTATTTCGGGGCCATGCTGTATTTCGCGTTCATCCTGCTGTACGAGGCAGAGCGGGCGCTGCCCTCGTGGCCGCTTCCCGTGATCACACTGGTAATGCTCGCCACGGTCAATTATCCGTATGTGGCGCGCACCCTGCTGCCGTCGGGATATGAGTCGTCCTACGGAGAGGTCATAAGGGAGAAGGAAGAGATAGAAAAAGAGTATCTCGAAAGATCCGTCGAACCGGCGCATTACGGTGAAAAAATTGTTATAATAGATGACGGTGAGGGACAGCTGAGAGATAAAGTCCTGCCGTATGCAGCGGTACCCGGAGTCGTGAAGCTGATAAGGCCTGATGAGAATGGAAAGATGCCGTCAGAGGAGGAGCTTCGGGACATGATAGAAGAAAGGACACCCGACCGGGTAGTAGATATGAGGTGATACTGATATGAAGACGGTAGTGCTCATACCATGTTATAACGAAGCAAAATCGATCAGAGCAGTGATAGATGATTTCAAAGAGTCTATGCCGGATGCCGAAATATATGTATTTGACAATAACTCCACCGATGGCACGGATGAGATAGCAGCATCCGCAGGTGCGATAGTCAGATATGAGAGCAGGCAGGGAAAAGGCAATGTCATCAGGACCATGTTCAGGGAGATAGATGCAGATTGCTATATCATGGCAGACGGAGACAACACCTACCCGGCTTCATTCGCGCCTGTACTGCAGCGACTCGTCCTCTCCGGCAAGGCAGACATGGCGATAGGAGACAGGCTCTCATCAAGCTACTTTACTGAGAACAAGAGGCCCTTCCACAATTTCGGCAACAGGCTTGTCAGGGGCCTGATCAACAGGCTGTTCAAGGCAAAGGTCAACGATATTATGACCGGAGCCAGAGCCTTTTCGAGGGATTTCGTAAAGAGCTTTGCAGTCTTTTCGAAGGGGTTTGAGATAGAAACGGAAATGACAATCTTTGCACTTGAGCACAATTTCAAGATAGCTGAGGTACCTATCGAATACAGGGACAGGGATGCAGACAACCCCTCGAAGCTGTCAACCTATTCCGACGGATACAAAGTGATCAAGACGATCTTCCGGCTGCTCAGAGATGACAGACCGGGGACCTTCTTCGGTACCCTGGGTGTGGTATCCATCCTTATCGGTATGGGATTTTTCGTACCCATAGTAGTTGAATACGCCAATACGGGACTGGTGCCCAAATATCCTACCCTGATAGTGCTTACCGCATTCTGGGTGATGGGCATAGTCAGCATCTTTTCCGGGATGGTGCTCTCGGTGGTAAACGCCAGGGCAAGACAGGAGTTCGAGAGATTCCTGAACCTGCTGCACATCATAGATGCAGGGATCTCTGTCAGGGACTATGACTGTACGGACCTGGCCGAAGCCGGAGGAAGATACTGGAAAGGGTGGAATGAGTAGGCGTATCCTCCTTACCGTGGCATATGACGGAACGGAATATCACGGATTCGCCAGACAGGCAGGCGAGCCGGACACTATAGAAGAAAACCTGGACAAGGCGATATACGGACTTACCGGTGAGGCGACAGCTGTCATCGGAGCATCCCGTACCGACTCGGGCGTACATGCCCTGGGTAACGCGGCGGTGTTCGATACCTGCAGCACCATACCCGCGGAGAGCTTCCCGGATGCCCTGAATACCAGGCTCCCGGCGGACATCCGGATCAGAGAGGCACTTTCGGTGCCCGACGATTTCCATCCCAGACATACGGAGACCATAAAGACATACCGCTATGAGATAGACAACGAACATATAGCGGATCCGATGCGCGCCAGATATTCCATGCTGGTGGGATACGATCTGGATACCGACAGGATGAATGAAGCGGCACAGTGTCTTGTAGGCGAGCATGACTTCAAAAGCTTTTGCTCCGTGCATACACAGGCATCCACTACGATACGTACGGTGACCGGTATATCTGTCGTACGGGATCCGGGAGCAGCGAGCAGGGTATACATCGCGGTCAGGGGGCAAGGCTTCCTGTATAACATGGTACGCATCATAGCCGGCACCCTCATTGATGTGGGTCGCGGAAAGCTTGCGAAGGATGAGGTCGCTGATATATTATATGCCGTGGACAGAACAAGCAATCCCAGCCCGACGGCAGAGGCAAAGGGGCTGACATTGATGGATATTTTTTTTGCAGAACTGGAGGGATAAGAATGGCTGTGATCGACAAGGCGATAAAGGTGAAGGGCAGAGGGGCCTATCTGATAGGCGGCACCGAGATAAGAGAGAGTGCAGATGTTCCCGTGGAACAGGCGAAACAGGGAACCATAGCTTACGGTATCCTGAAGGATCATAACAGATCGGGAGATATGGAACAGCTCGGGATCAGATTTGACTGCCTTACCTCTCATGACATCACATATGTGGGGATCATCCAGACACTGAGAGCTTCGGGCATAGAGAAGTTCCCGGTCCCCTATGTGCTGACCAACTGTCATAATTCCCTGTGTGCGGTTGGAGGTACGATCAACGAGGATGACCATGTATTCGGTCTGTCGGCGGCAAAGAGATACGGCGGAGTCTATGTCCCCCCTCATCAGGCTGTCATACATCAGTATGCCAGGGAAATGTTGGCAGGATGCGGCAGGATGATACTGGGATCCGATTCACATACGAGATACGGAGCCCTTGGCACCATGGCAATGGGAGAGGGCGGAGGAGAGCTGGTAAAGCAGCTGCTCTCCCAGACCTATGATATCAAAAGGCCTGAAGTGGTAGCCATCTATCTGAAGGGTACTCCGGTGCAGGGAGTGGGACCTCAGGATGTGGCTATTGCCCTGATAGGAAAGCTTTTCAATGCCGGTACGGTCAAGAACAAGGTGATGGAGTTCGTGGGCCCCGGAGTGAAGGGACTGTCCGTGGACTTCCGTATAGGGATAGACGTCATGACTACGGAGACCACCTGCCTGTCATCCATATGGTGCACCGATGAAAAGACCGAGGAGTGGCTGGCTGTGCACGGCAGGGCAGATGCATACAGGGAGCTTGCCCCGGCTGATGTGACCTACTATGACGAGGTGGTCGAGGTGGATCTCGGAGAGATCAGACCCATGATAGCAATGCCCTTCCACCCTTCCAACGCATATGCGATAGATGAGGTGAACGCCGATCTCGGAGATGTTCTGCACGATGTGGAAGAAAGAGCTAAGGTTTCATTCGGAGAAAGAGTACAGGTAGATCTCACCCGCAAGGTTCACGATGGGAAGCTGCTGGTCGATCAGGGTATAATAGCAGGCTGTGCCGGAGGCGGCTTCGAGAACCTCTGTGCTGCTGCAGATATACTTGACGGTGCGGATATCGGTTCGGATGAGTTCACGATGAGTGTTTATCCGGCTTCCATGCCCATATATGCCGAGCTGGTGAAGAACGGTGCGATGACGAAATTCGTAGATGCCGGTGTGGTGATCAAGACCTGCTTCTGCGGTCCCTGCTTCGGAGCGGGAGACACTCCGGCCAATAATGCATTCTCCATCAGACACTCGACGAGAAACTTCCCCAACCGTGAGGGCTCGAAGGTCCAGAGCGGGCAGATAGCATCGGTGGCGCTGATGGATGCGAGATCTATAGCAGCTACTGCCGCAAATAAGGGATATCTCACCGGAGCAGACAAGATAGATGCCCGGATAGGAGAGTACAGGTATTTCTTCGACAGTGCGATATACGAAAAGAGAGTATTTGATTCCAAAGGCACGGCAGATCCGACCCAGGAGGTGGTGCTCGGCCCGAATATCAAGGACTGGCCGGCTATGGTGCCGCTCACAGACAATCTGCTGCTGCGAGTGGTGTCGGAGATACATGATCCTGTCACGACTACAGACGAGCTGATACCCTCTGGAGAAACCTCGTCCTACAGATCCAATCCGCTTGGCCTGGCAGAGTTTACCCTGTCGAGAAAAGACCCCGAGTATGTGGGCAGAGCTAAAGCGGTAAGAGCATTCGAAGAAGCAAGAGAAGAGGGCGGAGCGGCGCTGGACAAGCTGATGGATGGAGCGGCGGATCTGAAGAAGGCCTGGGACCGTATCGGGAGCAGGTACGAAGATGCCACGTGGGAGAACACGGGCATAGGCTCGACGATATTTGCCGTGAAGCCCGGAGACGGATCCGCGCGGGAGCAGGCGGCATCCTGCCAGAAGGTCCTCGGAGGATGGGCGAATATCGCAAATGAATATGCTACCAAGAGATACAGATCAAACCTGATAAACTGGGGCATGATCCCCTTCATCATCCCGGCCGGAGATCTTCCCTTCGGAAATCTGGACTACATTTTCCTGCCGGGAATAAGACAGGCGATAGAGAGCAAGACCTCCGATATCAGGGCATGTGCCGTAACCGACGATGGATTGAAGGAGTTTGCTCTGACTATAGGTGACCTCACGGATCATGAGAGAGAGATCATACTCGACGGCTGTCTGATAAACTACAACAGAAAAAATAAATAATGAGCATCACCGCAGCCATGATAATAAAGCGGGGAGAATGCGTGGAACTGGAGAGGTGCCTGCGATCCCTGAAAGATCTGGCTACAGAGATAGTAGCTGTCGTGGATCCCGCTCCCGTGGAGGGGGACAGAACGGATGAGATACTCTCGGGATACGGCGCGAAGGAGATCCTGCTGCCGTGGCCCGGAGACTACAGTGCGGCAAGAAACGAAAGCCTGAAGCATGCCACCTGCGACTGGGTGCTGGTGATCGATACGGATGAGTATGTAATGAATGCCGATTTCGAAGAGTCATCTCTTGAGGCAGATGCCTACAGGATAGTACGTGAGAATGAATACTCTTTCGAAGACAATGCTCTGCTGAACCGCGAGCGGATCACACGCTTTTTCAGGAATGGCATGTTCCATTACGAGGGCAGGGTGCACGAACAGGTCGTCCGCGACGACGGGCAGCCTAATCGGGCGCAGGATATATCCATAACACTGGGGCATACCGGATATGTGGATCCCGGCAAGATGATGGAAAAGTCAGTGTTGTACAGAGGTCTTCTGTCGAAGATGGCTAAGGAGCATGGGGACGATCCGTACATACATTTTCAGATCGGACGCACTTATTACGTGGAGAAGGACTACGCGAAGGCGGCAGAAGCCTTTGAGAAAGCCATAGAGACCGGGGCGGATACCGATGATGAGTATGTGGAAACTTTGGTGGAGACCTACGGCTACTCTCTTCTGGAACTGAACAGGAGCCGGGATGCGCTTGCACTGACCGGATTTGAAGAGTATTCGGACCGGGCGGATTATCGCTTCCTGTGCGGACTGATATACATGAATAATGCGGCTTTTGACAAGGCGGTCTCCGAGTTTGAGGCTGCGACCACCTGCAGTAAGGTGGCTGTGGCGGGCACGGACTCCTATGCGGCATGGTATAACTGCGGAGTTATTTACGAAGTGCTGAAGGATCATCCAAGAGCAAGGGCATATTACGAAAAAGCCGGTGATTACGCACCGGCAAGGGAGGGAATGAAGCGTATCGCAGGATTGTGATAGAATAAACGTCATGAGCAGGATAAGGATAGCAGGAAAGAGCCGGAACAGTGAAACGGATACAACACCCGCCTCCAAAAGGGTGATGAAGGATGTGGTCGCAGTATATCTATTCTTTATGTTTGCGATCTATCCTCTGTATTATGAAGACAAATATTACAACATGGGAGATGCCAAATGGCACTTCTTCAAGTGGGTCACGCTGATAGCGGTGATCGTCATGTTCATCGTTTTTACCTGGTATCAGCTCTATCTGTGCAAAGCCGGTAAGGTCAGGGAGTACTGGGACTTCGGCAGGATTTCCCTTGTCGACAAGACTGTTCTGGCATACTCCTTCATAGTCATGACATCCTTTCTTCTTTCACCATATAAGGAATATACGCTTTTCGGATACGACGGATGGTATATGGGACTGGTCTCCCAGCTGGCATTTGTGATCATATTTTACTTTGTCTCAAGATTCTGGCGCTGGGACGAGATAGTCCTCACCATCTACCTGGCCGTATCTGCAGCTGTTTTCACGATATGTGTGCTCAACAGGTTCATGATAGATCCTCTGGAGATGTATGAGGGATTGTCCGAGCAATACATCATTAATTTTATATCTACTCTGGGGCAGGCCACCTGGTTTTCGAGCTATATGGTGCTGCTCTTCCCGATAGGTCTTTTCGCATACTGGCAGTATGACAGACCCGTGATACATATACTCTCGGGTGTATATGTGCTGCTGGGGACCGTGACGATGATCGCACAGAACTCAGACTCTGCTATCATGGCGTATGGAGCGATCTATCTGACTCTGTTCTGTTTTTCATTCAAAGACACTCTGCGGATGCAGCGCTTTCTGGAGTGCCTGATACTGCTGTTTGCGGGATGGAAGCTGATGGGGATACTGCAGATCGTATATTCCGACAGAGCTGTAGTCCTTTCAGGCACCATGCGAACATTGTCCATGGGAGGCATAAGCTGGGCCGGGCTGGCAGTATCTGTGGTCATGCTGATCCTGTATAAGCGCATGTCAGGTCGTCAGGACTTTGATCTGAACAGATATAAGCCGGTGAGAGCTGCAGTCCTGATCGCCGTGGCTGCCCTGAGCCTTATCGTGTTTGTCTACATCGTATTGAATACCACAGGTGCCCTGTCCGGGACAGCTTTTGCTTCAGATAATAATTATCTGTATTTTGATGAGTTCTGGGGCAATAACAGGGGATCCTCCTGGATGGTGGCAGCAGGAACCTTTATGAAGAGCGATCTGCTCAGAAAGCTCCTGGGTGCGGGACCGGATGGCTTCTACAATCAGGTATACAGGTTCTACTCTGATACGCTCACTGCAAAATGGGGTGAGAACACTGTGCTGACCTGTGCACATAATGAATGGCTGAATTCGCTGATAACAGTGGGAATACTCGGTTTCATAACGTATGCGGGTATCTTTATGACGGCAATGGCAAGGTTTGCGAAGTGCGCAGACGATACACCGGAGACGATAGCGCCGGTGTTATGCATAATAGGATATATGTTCCATAATTTTTTCTGCTATCAGCAGATCATCTGCACGCCCATCATCTTCATCATCATAGGGGCAGGTGAGGCTATGTGCAGATATGGAAGAAGGGAGATATGGGAACCTGATGGGGACTTATGATCATCTTATAGTGGGGGCCGGGCTCTACGGGGCTGTCACGGCATACAGACTGAAGGAAGCAGGAAAAAAAGTGCTGGTGATAGACAGGAGATCCTGTGTGGGAGGTAATGTCTACACGGAAAAGACAGCGGGGATTAACGTCCATAAGTATGGGGCTCATATATTCCATACGAACGACAGGGAAGTGTGGGAGTTCGTGAACCGCTTCGCACAGTTCAACCGTTTTACCAACTCTCCGGTAGCCAACTATAAGGGTGAACTGTATTCTCTCCCTTTCAATATGTACACCTTCAACCGCATGTGGGGAGTGACCACACCGGAGGAAGCGAAGGAGAAGATAGAAGAGCAGAGAAAAGAGATACAGGGCGAGCCGGCCAATCTGGAGGAGCAGGCCATATCACTGGTAGGCCGTGATATATATGAGAAGCTCATAAAGGGATATACCGAAAAGCAGTGGGGAAGGGATTGCAGGGAACTCCCGGCTTTTATCATACGCAGACTGCCTGTCCGGTTTACCTATGACAATAATTACTTCAATGCTCTCTATCAGGGGATCCCGATCGGAGGATATACGGGAATGGTAGAGAACATGCTTAAGGGCGTTGATGTAGAGCTGAACGTGGATTATCTGGAGCATCGTGCGGAGTATGCGTCCAGGGCAGACAAGGTAATATATACCGGAGCGATAGATGCCTACTTTGATTACAGCCTGGGGAATCTCGAGTACCGTTCGGTGAGATTCGAGAATGAGCTGCTGGACATCCCCAACTATCAGGGAAATGCGGCGGTGAACTACACCGACCGGGAGACACCCTGGACACGTATCATCGAGCACAAGTGGTTCGAGTTCGGCAAAGATGAAAACGGTGATGATATCCCTAAGACGGTGATATCAAGGGAATACAGCTCGGAGTGGCATCCCGGAGATGAGCCGTATTATCCGGTAAACGATGAAAGAAATGCCGAACTGTACAAAAAATACAGAGCCCTCGCCGAAAAGGAGAAAAACGTCATCTTCGGGGGAAGGCTCGGTGAGTATAAGTATTATGATATGGACCAGGTGATCGCCGGAGCGCTCAGGTCACATATATGAACTGAACATCATGCCGGAATACAGGCTTGTGATATACGGATTCGCAAAATTGTGTCCCGGATTCTTATATTCTACAACTACCCTGTTCGTATAATTCATAGGATTGAGGGATATCTTCTTTGCCTCGAGGAGCATCTCGTTCGTGAAGGACGTTATGGGCTTCAGGGTCTCCTCGTGATCTCTCTCTACTGCTGCGGCCCTCAGGTATTTCTCATCGATGGAGATCGTACCGTCATCGTTAAAGGATAACCCGATGGCATCAAGCTCGTTTCTGTATACATTCTGGATCCCGGTCATCTCATTCCTGAATTTGTTGGAGTGGCCGTACTTCTCGGTGGCAGACATCGCATTGGTAATGAACCTGTTGTAGCCGTCCACAAGGCTTGCCACATTGCTGATCAGGGACTCCACATCGGGCTTCAGACCGATACTGGTGGTCTCACCGTCTTCGCCGGTCCCCTTCAGGGTGATCTCGAAAGCCTTGTCTATGGTGAACGAATTAGAGTAGGCGTTGTGCGAGCTGCCGTTGAGTGTGAATTCTGCATTGGATGGAGCGGAAGTCACATCTCCGAGCCCGAAATATTCTACTGCTCCGGATCTCTTGCTCGTATTGTCATCGGATACGGTGAAGATAGTCTCCCTGCCGCCGGGCTGCCCTGTGGCCGCACTCTCAAACCTGAGAGCGGATCTGCCCTGACCGTCGGACTCTACGGAGGCTGTCACGCCTATGTTGCTGCGGTTGATCAGACGGGCAAGCTTATCTTCCATTTCTTTATTGGTGTCTCCGGACTCCACATTGAACTGGAACTCATAATCAGTGTCGCCTATATGCACATCAAACGAATATGTATCGGGATCGAGAGTCATCACACCGTCATCGAGGAAGGAGCCCATGTTCACCTGGGTGGAAGCTAGACGCTGTACTCCGAGCTCAAATGCAGGAAGCTCTTCTCCGTCTACGGTATCGTCCTCGCCGATATACTTCGCAGTCGCTATATCCTCGTTAGTGGAAAAAGCGGTCTTCTTATCCAGCAGGTTAAGAGTCCTGTCGTTAGAAAGGGAAGCGATCACATTGCTGAGGTCTCTGGCATTCTCTTTCATGCTGACAGCATATTCAACTACATCCTCGCCGGATACAGGCAGAAACAGAGGGGATTCCTTCGTCTGACGGAGCATTGAAACATAAACGTTCCTGAGCTCGTCTTTCTTATGAGTGTCATAACGAGTAGACTTCGGCGCGTACGTCGTCAGAAAATTGTTATAGACATTCTGTAATGCAAATGATGCCATGCTAACGTCCCCTCCTTTCTTCCGTGATAGTCTGGTGGACGCCGGTCACCCGGACCCTAAAGATAAAAATCGTATAATAATCCATTTATACGTTTATAGAATAGCATGAAATGTCAACAGATGCAAGGCTTTTTTAAAGAAATCTTTCCAATAGATAGCGGATGTGATACTATATTGTAGTTGTTTTATATCATAGCACGAGAAGTCAAAAGGAGCACGCTCATTCATGAAGAATTTGAGTAATACGGAGCTTTCGTATTTCTGCGGACAGATGTCCATGATCATAAGAGCCGGTATATCATCGATAGAGGGTCTGTATATGATGGCGGATGATTCCGAGGCCACGGCAGATGAGAAGAAGCTGTACAAGGAGCTGCAGACCAGGCTGGAAGAGGGAGGTTACCTTTACACCGCCCTTGAGAGCGTGGGTGTATTCCCCTCTTATATGGTCAATATGACAAGGATCGGCGAGGAGACAGGTACTCTGGATAATGTGATGGACGCACTCAGGCGTCACTATACCAGAGAGGAGGAGATACGCCAGTCCATCAGGCAGGCGGTGACATATCCCATTGTGATGGCGGGAATGATCCTGGTGGTGATTCTGGTGCTTCTGCTGCAGGTAATGCCGGTGTTCCGTCAGGTGTTCAGACAGCTGGGATCTGAGATGACGGGCTTCGCAGGGGCGCTTTTCAGCGCAGGAGACATCATAAGGAGATATTCGATCGTCTTTGTTGTGATACTCGTCGCGATACTCCTGATCGCTGTGATATGTGTGCGCACGGAAGGCGGACGCAAAGCGGGTATCGGATTCCTGTCCAAATTCCGTTTTTTCAAAAAGCTCAGAAACGATATATCCACCAGCCGGTTTGCGGATGGTCTGGCATTGGCTCTCAGGTCGGGATTTTCCCCTGACTTCGGCATAGAGATGGTGTCGGAGATAATAGAGGACAAGGCTTTCTCGGCCAAGATAGATACGTGCAAACAGAAGCTCACCGACGGCTCGCCGTTTGATGAGGCGCTGAAGGAGTCGCAGATACTTTCGGGTGTCCCGGCAAGGATGATGACGATAGGCAATCGTACCGGATCGGCAGATACCGTGATGGAGCAGATATCCGATCTCAGCCAGAAGAGGATAGATACGAGTATAAGTAACGCGCTGGGTACTATTGAGCCGGTGCTCATCGTGCTTCTTTCGCTGATCATAGGAGCGATCCTGATGTCAGTCATGTTCCCGCTCCTGGGTATAGTGTCATCCATATGAGAAACAGAAAAAAGGGGAACAAGAAGACCATATTGACGTTGACGGGGTTTGCGGCAGTCATGATCCTGTTTCTCGTGTCCGTGCATTTTGCGTCCAGCGGAAATACGGACAGGCAGAGACAGAGTCTCGAGAAGGCCATTCAGAGAGACGTCACGTACTGCTATGCGACCACGGGCAGATATCCCAAGACCCTGGACTACATCGAGAGAGTCTACGGTCTTACATATGACAAGGAGCTGTTTAAGGTCGATTACGAGATAGTGGGCAGCAAGATACCGCCCACGGTGACCATCACACAGACAGAGGGTGAAAAATGAAGGGAGAGAGCAGGAACAAGATCAGCGACATCTTTCCGATACTGCTTTTTCTGGTGTTCACTCTGTCGGCGCTCGGCATAGTCCTTGCCTCGGTACAGATATATCAGCGTATCCTGGAGCAGGCAGAGGAAAACTATGATACGGAGACGGCAGTTGCATACATGACCGAGAAGTTCAGGAATCATGATGCCGGGGGCAGCATAAAAGTGGAACCCTTCCGGGGACACGATGCGATACTGATAGAGGAGAGCATCAAGGACGTTCCGTATGTCACTTACATCTACGCATACGGCGGATATATGAGAGAGCTCTTCACTGACAGAGCGGGACTGGAAACCTGCATAGAGGACAGCGGGAACAGGATATTGGAGATGAAGGATTTTAAGGCCGAAAAAGTGACGGACAGACTGGTGCGGCTGGAGTTTGAAGACCCGAGCGGCGTCCGGACGGAAACATATCTTTCGCTGAGAAGCAGCGGAGGTGACGACTGATGAAGGCCAGACGGAGACTTTCATCCGGAGACCTGCTGCTGCTGGAGCTGGTGTTTGCCATCGTCTTCTTCTGTCTTGCCATGGCAGCGACCATGTCGGTGTTCGGGAAGGCGTATGAGATGTCTGCTTCGGCAAAGGCGCAGGATCTTGCGATCGTGGAGACGAATGCGGCTGCCGAGATGATAAGATCCAGCGAGACTGCAGACGAGGCAGACAGGCTACTCAGGGCAGGCGGGCTGGAAAGCGCCGGAAACGGCGGATATACCAAGGCATACGGAGATGGAAAATATATCCTGCGAGTCGAGACATCGATGGACGGGAGCATGTACAGGGCGGATATGCACTGCGGCAGGGCGGAAGCCGATGCGGATACTCCCGCCGTGTACGAGATAACGATCGATCACTTCATGAGAGGGGAGGCCGGAAATGGGAGATAATTCACCCAGAAGCATAGGGCTTCCGATGCTGATAGTGGTCTTTGTCAGCATCTGCCTCTTCTCTTTCAGCGGAATAGCCTACTCTACTGCGAGGAACAGCTACGAGCAGAGCAGGAAGGTGGCCGAGAGAACGAAAAATTACTATAATGCCTGCAATCTGGCGGAAGCGGAGCTGGCAGCAATGACCGGTGTGCCGGAGGCGGAGACTACATATTCGTTTCCTTTCGGCACCGGAATGGAGGAGCTTCAGGTCACGGTGAGCAGTAATGCTGCGGGAGATGACTACGAGATAACAGGCTGGGTGGTTTCGGATACGGCCAGCTGGGAGGCTCCTACGGGTGGAGGCGACGGCCTCGGACCGGCAGCGCCCCAGGGCGACTCCGGAGGAGGCGGGCCTCAGGGACCCCAGGGACCTGCAGAGTAACGGTACATTATTAGCGCGGCACATATATCACATCAGGAGGAAAGCAATGATTCAGGAGATACTCAAGGAAGCGGTCGATCAAAAGGTTTCGGATATATTTCTGGTACCGGGGCGTCCGGTTTCCTTTTACAAGAACGGTGTCATTACCAAGGAAGGCTATATCAAGCTGACACCTGATGAGGTGGAGGAAGACGTCAAGGAGATATATGCGCTGGCGCACAGGGATCTGAGCAGGCTGACTGACGGAGGAGACGACGATTTCTCGCTTTCCGTGGCGGGGCTTTCCAGATTCAGGGTCAGTGCCTACAAGCAGAGAGGCACGGCATCTGCTGTGCTCAGGGTCATTTCATTTGCACTGCCCGATCCCAAGGAGTTCAGCATCCCGGATAATATAGTGAAGCTGGGCAATCAGCCCAACGGAATGGTGCTGGTGACGGGGCCGGCAGGCTCCGGTAAGTCATCGACTCTGGCCTGCATCATTGACCATATCAACAAGACGAAAGAATCTCACGTGATCACGCTGGAGGATCCCATAGAGTATCTGCACAGACATGATCAGAGTATAGTGAGTCAGAGAGAGGTCGGTGTGGATACCGTAAGTTACGTGGCGGGACTTAGAGCTGCTCTGCGTCAATGCCCTCATGTCATACTGCTCGGAGAGATGCGTGACTTCGAGACCATATCCGTAGCCATGACTGCAGCCGAGACGGGACATCTGCTCCTTTCCACGCTGCATACCATGGGCGCGTCCAATACCATAAACCGTATAATCGATGTATTCCCTGCCAACCAGCAGAGACAGATCACGGTACAGCTTTCATCCGTGCTCCATGCGGTGGTATCCCAGCAGCTGCTGCCTACTGTAAAGGGAGGGGTGGTGCCTGCGTTCGAGATCATGACCATGACGCCCGCTATCAGGAATATGATACGAGACGGAAAGGTACACCAGATCGACGGCGTGATCTATTCGAGTCCCGACGAGAGCATGGTATCCATGGACGAGAGCATCAGCAAGCTACTGAATGACGGTATCATATCAGAAGAAACGGCGGAGCGCTTCGCGGTGCATCCGGAGCGTCTGCGCAGGAACTGAGCATTTTAGGACTTTGCGGGGCACCGGCAGCTGAGCGTGCCCCGAGGCAAAGGGTGTATTGACAACGCTCCAGTGCCGTGTTATATTAATGCGGCTGGGTAAATGAGCCCTATTTTTTTTGACCTTAAAAGCAAATTGGAGGAAGCAACATGCGTACAAGGATCACGCTTGCATGTACCGAGTGCAAGAACCGCAACTATGATACGACAAAGGATAAGAAGACTCATCCCGACAGGATAGAGATCAAGAAGTACTGCAAGTTCTGTAGGAAGCATACCGTTCATAAGGAAACAAAGTAATGGAAGAAGCCAAGACAAACAGCGCAGCAGGCAAGAGTGTGTCTTTTTGGAATGGAGTCAAGTCCGAGTTTTCCAAGATCATCTGGCCTACAAAAGAAAAGCTTACCAGACAGTCCGTAGCAGTAGTCGTGATAACAGTGATCACGGCGGCTCTCATAGCTGTGCTTGACAGAGGACTGCAGTACGGTATCAATTTCGTGATCAAGTAGGAGATATACATGGCAGAGGCAGATAAGGAACCACGCTGGTATGTAGCCCATACCTATTCAGGGTATGAGAATAAGGTAAAGACCAATATCGAGATGGCTATCGAGAACAGGCATCTGCAGGATAAGATAGTCGAGGTCAGGGTGCCCACCCAGACCGTCATCGAGGTAAAGGACAACGGGCAGCGTAAAGAAGTAGAGAAGAAGCTGTTCCCGGGTTATGTACTCGTAAACATGATAATGGATGACGATACATGGTATGTCGTAAGGAACACCAGGGGTGTCACGGGCTTCGTGGGGCCGGGAAGCAAACCCGTGCCGCTTTCTGAAGAGGAGATGAAGCCTCTCGGCATACATGTGGAGAACATGGCCGTCAACTTCAAGGAAGGCGACATGGTAGTGGTAGTGGCCGGACCCTGGAGAGAGACGACAGGTCCCATCGTCAAGATGGATATGAACAAGCGTACCGCAACGCTCATGGTAGAGCTGTTCGGAAGAGAGACACCTGTAGATATATCGTTTGATGAGATCAACCTCATGCATTAATGCTTGTAGCATCTCGAAAGCGCGGAGCGCGTAGAGATGCGTGTGGCTTTAATGCGTGTAGATTAGATAAAAACGTGGGAGGGAAGAAACTCCACCCGCACGCACCACAAATGTTTTTTTCAAAGGAGGAGCCGAAATGGCAAAGAAGGTAGAAGGTTATATCAAACTTCAGATCCCTGCCGGCAAAGCAACACCGGCACCGCCTGTCGGACCGGCACTCGGTCAGCATGGCGTCAACATTGTTGAATTCACAAAGCAGTTCAACGCAAAGACTGCAGACAAGGGCGATGTCCTTATCCCTGTAGTCATCACGGTATACGCAGACAGAAGCTTCACATTCATAACGAAGACTCCGCCTGCTGCAGTACTCATCAAGAAGGCATGCAATATCCAGAAGGCTTCGGGAGTACCCAACAAGCAGAAGGTAGCTACTCTCTCCAAGGAGAAGTGCAAGGAGATCGCAGAGATGAAGATGCCCGATCTGAATGCGGCATCTCTTGAAGCAGCAATGAGCATGATAGCCGGCACCGCAAGATCCATGGGTGTCGAGGTCGAGAAGTAAGGAGGAGCCACGATGAAGCACGGAAAGAAATACGTCGAGGCTGCCAAGCTTATCGACAGATCAAAGCTGTACGAGCCCGATGAGGCTATAGAGCTGGCCAAGAAGGCCGCTACGGCAAAGTTTGATGAGACTATAGAGGTACACTTGAGGACCGGATGCGACGGCAGACATGCCGAGCAGCAGGTAAGAGGCGCAGTCGTACTGCCCAACGGCACAGGCCGCAGTGTCAGAGTGCTTGTATTCGCCAAGGGAGCAAAGCTTGACGAGGCACAGGCTGCAGGTGCTGACTATGTAGGAGGAGAAGAGCTCATACCGAAGATTCAGAACGACGGATGGTTTGAGTTTGACGTCGTGGTAGCTACTCCCGATATGATGGGTGTGGTAGGACGTCTCGGTAAGGTACTCGGACCTAAGGGTCTCATGCCCAACCCCAAGGCAGGTACCGTCACGATGGATGTGGCGACTGCCGTAAAGGATATCAAAGCAGGTAAGGTAGAGTACAGACTCGACAAGGCAAATATTATACATGTCCCTGTCGGAAAGGCATCCTTCTCTGCAGAGCAGCTCAAGGAGAATTTTGATGCCCTGATGAGCGCCGTGATGAAGGCAAAGCCTTCGGCTCTCAAGGGACAGTATCTCAAGAGTGTTTCGATAGCTCCCACCATGGGCCCGGGAGTCAAGATCAACAATCAGAAGTTCAACTGATGTGAAACCATCAAGAGCCCTGCCGGACCGGCAGGGCTCTGTTAACATTATGAGAAAAAAGATCGTCACACTGTCAATAACTGCATATCTGGCCGTGATGCTGGCGGCCTGTGAAGCGCCCGATCCCGGGGCGTTGATCAGCGGAGCCTCCGACACCCGGACCGAGGCTGATGAGATGACGGACTCCGGGGAGGCGACAGAAGAACAGCCGGCAGTTATACCGGCACCTGCCCCAAAAGCCATGGTAGAGGTGGAAATGCCCGTGACGGTATCTGAGGATGAACCGGAGAAGGTCCCTGTAAAAGTGGTGTTTGCAGGGGACATGAATTTCGACAGCCACTATGCCAATATGGGAGCTCTCATGGGAAGGGGCGGCGAGATAGATCAGGCGCTTGACGCTGACATCATCGATGCCCTCCGGTCGGCAGATATAGCCATGATCAACAATGAGTTCCCTTATTCCGACAGAGGATCGCCCACTGCGGGAAAGAAGTTTACCTTCAGAGCCGATCCCTCCACAGTGAGATATCTGACCGATCTGGGAGTGGATATAGTGGGACTCGCCAACAACCATGCTTACGATTATGGTCCCGATGCTCTGTGCGACACCCTCGACACTCTGTCGGGTGCGAATATAAGGTGTGTAGGTGCCGGCAGAAATATCGAAGAAGCAATGACACCGCAGTATATCGAAGCCGGCGGCATCACCATCGCCTTCACAGCAGCCACTCAGATAGAGAGATCCCTGCCCCCGGATACAAAGGAGGCCACGGAGACGGATCCAGGTGTGCTTCGGACTCTTGACCCGGAAAAGTATCTGGAGGTCATCCGGGAGGCGGATGCAAACGCGGATTTCACCGTTGCATTTGTACACTGGGGAAGTGAGAACGTATTTGAGTATGAAGCGGCCCAGAGGGAGCTGGCAGAGGCTTATGCCGAGGCCGGAGCAGATCTTATCATAGGCGCTCATCCCCATGTCCTGCAGGGATTTGACTACGTGGGAAACGTGCCGGTCGTATATTCCATGGGGAATTTTTGGTTTAATTCCAAGACCATGGATTCATGCATGATCGAAGCCGTGATCTCCGAAGATGGGCTGGACAGTCTCAGATTCATACCTTGTATACAGCAGGGGTGCTATACCTCGATGAAGCATGAGGGGGACGGCGAGTACGAGCGTATCATAGAGGATGAGATAAAGCGGAGTGCACAGGGAGTCAGCATCTCATCGAACGGGATCATATCCGGAGCAGAATAAAAGCCGGATTTCAGCCTTGTACGGCCTGAAAACACAAGAAATATACTTGACAATCGGCTTTTTTGAGCCGTATAATATCGAGTTGCACGGGTTTTGCCCCAAATCCGTACACATTATATAAGAAACAACGAAGATTCACATGGAGGATAAGAACATGGATACATATATGCCCAGCGCTTCTTCCATAGAGAGGAAATGGTATGTGGTGGATGCCGAGGGTCAGACTCTCGGACGTCTCGCTGCAAATATCGCTTCCGTGCTCCGTGGTAAGAACAAGCCTACATATACACCTTTCCTTGACACAGGTGACTACGTGATAGTAGTGAATGCCGAGAAGATCAAGGTAACAGGAAAGAAGATGGAGCAGAAGATATATACTACTCACAGTGACTACATCGGCGGACTGAGGCAGGTGCCTCTCAAGGAGAAGCTTGCCAAGAAGCCGGAGAGCGTGATCGAGCATGCTGTGAAGGGAATGCTGCCCAAGGGAACACTCGGACGTCAGATGGCAAAGAAGCTCTATGTCTATGCCGGACCGGAGCATGATAAGGCTGCACATAAGCCCGAAGAGCTTAAATTCTGATAGGAGGGTATGAAATTGGCTACGAAGAAGAAAGTAACTGAGAGATATTACGGCACAGGCAGAAGGAAGAAGTCCATTGCCCGTGTATATCTTATGCCCGGAAAGGGAGAGATCACTGTAAACAAGAGAGGGATAGACGAGTATTTCGGACCCGAGACGCTCAAGACGATCATCCGGCAGCCTCTCGTGGCAACAGGTACACTTGACAAGTATGACGTACTCGTAAATGTCAAGGGCGGCGGTTATACCGGACAGGCAGGAGCTATCCGCCACGGTATTTCAAGAGCTCTGCTTCAGGCTGATGCGGACTTCAGGCCTACTCTCAAGAAGGAGGGATATCTCACCAGAGATCCTCGTATGAAGGAGAGGAAGAAATACGGTCTCAAAGCTGCAAGACGCGCACCGCAGTTCTCAAAGAGATAATAAAAACAGAACAAAGCAAATACAGACTCTCCCGGATGGTTACAGCCGGGGGAGTTTTTGCTATATTTGACGGAACAAATGAGCGGGTTTTGTTTTTTGAATGGGCAGATATCGTGTTATAATATATGATCATGATCACAGTATTTCTTGTTTTTTGCGCAATCTGGCTTGTCCTCACCGGGCTTGGAACATTTGTGGGCTATGTGATCCTGGCAGGGAGCATTCCTTTGATCAGGATCGCCGTCTACGCATGTCTTATCTCCTGGATCATCGCAATGATCGTTACCGTACTCTTTTCAGTCTCAAAAAGTGAGATCGCTCGTGTACAGAAGGAAGAAGAAGAACGGGCAAAGTACAGACGGTTCCCGGGAGGTGCCGCAAACCATTACGTCGGGATCGAGACGATAAACGGAGTCCTTCACTTCTTTCCGGACAGGCTGGTGTTTCATGCCCATTCTTTTCGCGAAGAGATCGAGGACTGGGAGCTGGCATATGCGGATATCTCAGCCGTAAGACTCGGAGAAGATGAAGACAAGCACAAGCTGTGTATCGAGGGCAAAAACGGTACGGTAAACAAGTTCTCCACCTTCGATAACGAGAAGCTTCTTGCCGGGATACGGGAAAAGCTAAATAAGGATACAGGGGCAGTTTAGAGGCAGATGCTTACCAAGACGCTATATGTCATAGTCGATATCATCGCGGCAATCGATATCGTGTTTACGATACGGGCACTTTTCAAGGTGAAGGCGGCATACGGAAGAAGACTGATGCTCGCTCTGTTTGCAGCGGTCGTCGCCATCGGAGCCAGTATAATGGTGGCGTGTGCGACAGATGCGATGATCGCCGAGGCTGCATACTGTGTATATTTCTCATCCATCGACTGGATCCTCTACTTTCTGGCAGGCTTCTGTCTGCTTTATACGGAGCACGAAAAGGTACTGAACAAATTGAAGATACCCGTGGCAATGGTACTGCTGGCAGATACTGTCTCGATCTTCTCCAATCTGGCGTTCGGGCACCAGTTCACGATCTACCAGACCGAGGTGTCCGGAGCTGTATTTTACCAGACAGAGATATATCCTTTGTACTATATACATCTGACCATAGCCTATCTCGTCGTGGTACTGGCACTCTTCTTTATCATCTATCGTATTGTGAAAAGCTACGGTCTCTACCGTATGAAGTATGTCATCATACTCTCCGTACTGCTGCTCGTTATCCTTCTCAACCTGCTGTATATGGCGTTCTCGCTCGTACTGGATGCGTCCGTGATCTTCTATCCGGTCGCTGCGACTCTGATATATTTCTGCACGGAGTATTTCGTGCCGAGGTCACTGATAGCCACATCCATAAGCAGCGCCGTAGACAACATGAACGAAGGACTTCTCCTCTTCGATATAGGTAACAACTGCATACTGGCAAACTCCTTCTCCAGATACCGGTTTGATATAGACCCTGAAGCGTATGACTTTTCCTGTGAGCCCATAGCATATGTGATGGAACAGCTGGAAAAAGAAGGAAAGCGATACGGCGAGGTCGAATATGTCCGCGAGACACCGGCTGTCACGGAGTATTATAAGATCAGATACACCAGCCTGACGGACAGAAAGGCCCGTCCCATAGGCTCCTATTTCCTGATACAGGATACAACCGAGGAGATGATCTACAGGCACGAGATCGAGGAAGCCAGGATCAATGCCGACAACGCAAACAGGGCAAAAAGTACTTTCCTGGCCAATATGTCCCACGAGATCCGGACTCCGCTGAACTCTGTCCTGGGTCTGAACGAGATGATACTGCGCTCCTCAGACGATCCCCAGATAAAAGAATACGCAGAAAACATTAAGGACTCGGGGGATACTCTTCTGAGTCTGATAAATGACATCCTTGACTTCTCCAAGATCGAAGCCGGAAGGATGGACATTACAAAGACCGAGTACCCCATACACAAGCTGATCCGGGACTGCTATCATTTCTTCGAGCAGCCTGCCGGAGCGAAAGACCTCTATCTTCATGTAGACTTCGACCCGTCAGTGCCTAGGATGCTGTGCGGAGATCTGCTGCATATTAAGCAGATATTGAACAACATTATATCCAATGCAGTCAAGTATACCACGGAAGGCGGGATAACCCTCGCCGTGACATCGCAGAAGCAGTCGCATGGAACGGTACAGCTCATGTTGGAGGTGTCCGATACAGGTATCGGGATAGAAAAGAAAGATATCCCGAGCCTGTTTGATGCATTTAAGCGGGTTAACGAAAAGGAAAATGCAGCGATCCAGGGTACCGGTCTCGGACTTGCCATCACTAAAGAGCTTGTGGATATGATGGAAGGCGAGATCTATGTGGACAGCACACCCGGAGCGGGCAGCAGGTTCAGGATCATGATCCCTCAGGAAGTGGCAGATGCCTCACCGGCAGGTCCTCTGGTGCTGAAGCACGGTACTGAGGGTAAGGCATACATAGAGAGTTTCCATGCTCCCTCGGCCCGGATCCTTGTCGTGGATGATGTTCCGCTCAACCTGAAGGTCATTGTGGCACTCCTGAAGAGTACGCTGATACAGATAGATACCGCCTCAGGCGGAGAAGAGGCCGTGTCCCTTTGCGAGCGCAGACAATACGACCTTATCCTGCTCGACCATCGCATGCCGAAAAAAGACGGAATAGAAACTTTCAGGGATATATCCGGACATGGTATGAACACGGAAACTCCCGTGATCATGCTGACGGCAAACGCTCTCAGTGGAGCTGATGAGGAGTACAGGGAGATGGGTTTTGCAGGCTATCTGTCCAAACCGGTAAATATGAAGGCTCTTGAAACCACGCTCATCAGGCTGCTGCCCGAGGATAAGCTAGAGCTTCTGTAGCTTTTTTTCACATCTCTTTTTCATTTTTTCACAGATAATAGATTTTTCTGACACATTTTGTTCACTTTTGACCGATATCATATCTTTCCATCAGCACATATACGTGCAGGGAACGGAGGAAAATGTATGGGATCGGATGTTCATTACAGACATGAGTGGAAGCACGAAATATCGTACATGGATCTGCTGAGCATAAGGAGCAGGCTGAGTGCTGTGGCAGACCCGGATCCGCATGCGATAAGCGGTAAGTACCTTATCAGAAGCCTATATTTTGATAACAGCAGCGACAGGGCACTGAGGGAAAAGATCGATGGGGTGAACAGGCGGGAGAAGTTCCGGATAAGGTATTACAACCTGGATCCTTCCATCATTCATCTGGAGAAAAAGAGCAAGATAAACGGTCTGGGAACGAAATACAGCGCAGAGCTTACAGAAGAAGAGACGCAGCAGATAGTGAACGGAGAGATCGGATGGATGCTTTACAGCGGCAGGCCTCTCCTGGAAGAGCTGTACTGCAAAATGACCTGGCAGGGTCTGCGTCCCTCGACGATAGTCGATTACACAAGGGAGCCCTTCATTTACAGTCCGGGAAATGTGAGGGTGACTCTGGACTATGACATACGTACGGGACTGAAGAGTACGGATCTTCTGGATCCCGGGTGTGTGACCGTGCCGGCAGGCAATGCCCCTATCATACTGGAGGTGAAGTGGGACGCATATCTTCCGGATATCATACGGGATGCCGTACAGCTCAGAGGCTGCCGTTCCGGTGCCTTTTCGAAATATGCCCAATGCAGGGTATACGGATAACATACGGGAAACATATTGTGATCAACAAGTAAAAATTATAAGGAGACAAAGATATGACATTCAGTGACATTTTCAAATCCAGCTTTCTGGAAAACGTAACAAGCGTCAGCCCGTTTGATATGGTGCTGGCTATGCTGCTGGCCTTTGCAGTGGGAGTATTCATATTCCTCATATATAAGAAGACCTACTCAGGGGTCATGTATTCTTCCAGCTTCGGAGTGACTCTGGTGGCCCTCACGATGATAACGACCTTCGTGATACTTGCCGTGACCAGTAACGTGGTCCTGTCTCTCGGTATGGTCGGTGCTCTGTCTATCGTGCGTTTTCGTACGGCCATCAAGGAGCCGCTGGATATCGCTTTCCTGTTCTGGTCTCTGGCAGCCGGTATAGTGCTGGCTGCAGGAATGATCCCCCTGGCGGTGTTCGGCAGTGTGATCATAGGCATCATCATCATGATCTTTGCCAACCGTAAGGAAACGGTCGCTCCATATATCGTCGTCATTCATTGCACCGGGTCAGACAGCGAGAAAAAGGCATTTGAATATCTGAGCGGCAAGACGAAAAAATGCGTGGTGAAGAGCAAGACAGCACGTAAAGGCAGCATAGAGGTCAACGCTGAGGTACGGCTTGCTGATGAGAACACCGATTTCATAAATGAACTCTCCGAACTGGATGGTGTCGAAAGTGCTGTACTGGTCTCCTACAACGGGGATTACATGGGGTGATAGATGTCCACTCACAGGAATATTGACAGGATCTGCATAGGGATCATCATAGCGGCTCTGCTGTTCACCGTACTTTTCATGAACGGCAGCAGACTGGGCATCACTGCTATAGTGGATGAAGACGCTGAAACATATACGGGATCCGAAAACTTCACCTCAAAGGACATGGACGGCAGCTGGGATACCGAAGGTGCGACTTTTATAGAGCTGTCAGGGGATACCGCAGAGATAGAAGGTAACGGAGCGTACACTTACGATGGAAGTGTATATATTACAGGTGCCGGCAGGTATGTATTCACCGGCAGGCTGAATGACGGCAGCATAGTCGTGGATGCGTATGAGTCGTCCAAGGTCTACATCATGCTGGACGGGGTGGAGATCAGCTGCACTGACAGTGCCGCACTGCTTGTGAACCAGGCGGAAAAGGTATTCCTCACCCTGGCAGATGGCTCGGACAACAGGCTGTTATGCGGCGATACTTATTCCGATGAAGCTGTTTCGGACAAAGTGACCGGTGCGATACACACACATGACGACCTCACCATAAACGGCAGCGGCAGCCTTGAGATCGAAGCAGGTTATATGCACGGTATAGTATCCAAGGATGATCTGGTGATAACCGGAGGCGAGGTCAGCATCACCGCCAAAGAGGACGGCCTTCATGTAAATGATGCAGTGAAGATCACGGATGCTGATATCTCGATATCCTCCGGCGATGACGGCATCCATTCCGACGGCTCGTTTCTGATCGAAGGAGGGAAGCTCACCATCAATGAATGCTACGAAGGAATAGAGGCTGTGACGATAGAGGTGGCCGGAGGAGACACCCTGATTTATTCTGAGGATGATGGACTGAATGCCAACGGAGGATCCGGGGACATGTTCGGAATGGGCGGCAGACCAATGAGTATGCCGTCAGGTGTGAGCGGTCCGGACATGGAGAACACGGTGAATAAACCGGAGATAGAGACAGAAAGTGAAGAGAACGACGAAGAGGAGACATATATTCATATAAGCGGAGGCGCTCTGACGATAATTAACGGCTCCGGAAGAGACGCTGACGGTATCGACTCCAACGGGGATCTGATCATCACCGGCGGTGATGTGAGAGTGAGTCTTACAGATAACGGCAACAACAGTGCTCTGGACTATGCCAGCGAGGCAGGAGGAACCGCAAAGATAAGCGGAGGGAGCGTGGTAGCTGCAGGCAATTCTTCAATGGCGGAACGGTTCGATGAGAGCTCTGATCAGATATCCATCCTGTACAATATGGAGGATCCGGCAGATGCCGGGACAACAGTGACGCTTTCGGACTCATCCGGAAAAGTGCTGCTCACATACGAAGTACCCCAGAGCTTCTCATCAGTTAATATCAGCTGTCCGGAACTGGCAGTAGGTGAGACCTACCGTCTGGCCATAGGTGATGATGAAGAGGAGATAACCCCGGAGGATACCGCTGCTTCTTACGGGAATGTGTCCGCCGGAGGCTTCGGCGGGATGAACCCCGGAGGCGGTATGCCGCCGGAAGGCGCTCGCGGCGGTATCAGCGGAAACAGTGTCCCCGGAGCGCACGGAGGCCGGGGAATGCACGGGATGGGTCAGAGACCCGGATCCGGAGACAGGCCTGAAACGGCAGATATGTCCGGGCAGTCGCGAGCAGGCGGAGAAGGCATGAATGCCGGTCCCGGCGGTATGAGCGCAGATGAAAAAGAGGATGAGGAGGCGGAGTCTCCTGCAATAAAAGGAACATCCTTGGACGAATATGACTCCGACACATGGCTCGCCCTGATCATCTCTGCTGCAGGTATCATCGCAGCAACAGGCTTTGCCTTTATATATCATCGAAGACGAAGAATATGAGCCGCACCTTCAGGCAAGACAGGAAAAAGCACCTGCAGATCGCAGGTGCTTTTGTCCTATAAATAAGAGATATTTCAGATCTCCTTGTCAACCTTGGGACGTTTGAACTTGAGCCTGTTGTCGCGCTCGCCCAGCTTCTCACCGTAGAATCTCTGGTGTTTGAGCCATTCCTTTAGAGTCAGGCCCGCGAGGAAACGGCTTTCTGTACCGGCGATAAGCTCCACCTTTCCGTCGCTCAGATCAGGACTGTCTATCTCCCAGAGATGCCCTGACCCGGAGAGGGTGGCATATTTTGCCTCGGCAGGGATGGCGCCTCCGCCGTCCACCCATTCCTTTACCTCCTCGTCCAGCTCGAAGACGGTATCCTTGTCCACCTTTTCTATCTTACTGTTATCCTTTTCGTCAGTCTTTTTTCCGGCATCATCCGCAGCGAAGCACGCGCCTGTCCCTATGGATGCGAAGAGCACAGCCGTCAGCATCAGGCAGACTGCCTTACGAAATATAGCGATCATGTTATTTCTCATCATATGACACCTCATACAATATATATCGTCATTTTATTCCGCTACCGATACCATGATAACACAGTGACGCCCGCACATTCAAACGACAAAAAACAAAAGAGTCAGTCAAGTAAACGTTGGCAATTCATTCAGTAATTCAACTTTCTGCCTTTGAAAAGGAAACCTTCCCTCCGCTTTGCTACGGGAAGCTCTTTCATTTATATCGATAGCCGATGAATATCGATGATAATCCTTGCTCTGCTTGATTAAGCTGTATCTGGTGGAGTCAGTCAGTCAACCCTGCGCGAAGCGCACCGCATAGCGG